>Ga0268357_102183_pt1 | contig 9756 bp, 8 predicted proteins | sample BioMet10_FD_192466 | JGI IMG/M metagenome (GOLD analysis project Ga0268357, IMG submission 192466) | Sewage microbial communities from Oakland, California, United States - Biofuel 10 (Illumina Assembly) | ecosystem: Engineered > Wastewater > Sewage > Unclassified | place: USA: California... | reverse complement strand
TGAGCATATGGTATTTCTCCTGTTCTAATTTTTTGGTAGCACAAAAATGATAACAGGTACCATATGCTTTTTCAATTGTTTTCTGAGTTTAAACGATTTTTTTCTTCACACAAACTGATGAAGAGCCACAAATAAAGGAAGATGAATTAAAAACTATTATCGAGTGTGGGTTAAATGCCCCAAGTGCATCAAATAAGCAAATTGCAAAAATTATTGTAATTCAAGATAAAGATACGATTGCAGAGTTATCTGCTCTTAATAGTAAAGCTGCTGGAAGAAACATTGATGAATTTTATGGTGCGAAAACCGTATGCTTAATTGTTGTTCCTAAAAGCAGAGAGAATGAGGAACAGGCATACTTATTGAATTCTGTTAAAGACGCATCATTAGTTATAGGGGCAATGCAGACGGCTGCATATGCTATTGGAGTAGGTTCTTGTTGGATTAACAGGTGCAAAGAAATGCTGGAATTTGAACGAGGACAAGATATTCTTATGAAGTTAGGGCTTGAAGACCATGAAGGAGTTGGATGCTGTATTTTAGGTCATCCAGCAAAAGAATTAAAGACAAAAAGGATTAAAGAAAATAGAGTGTTTTATTACAAGAACTAAGACCATTAACTTTTGAGACAAATCCGATTTATAGTATAAGTCATAAACTTGGGGGCGTCATCATGGAAAAGCTATACATTTCCTATGGTAACAACATGGATGCGGACCGGATGGCCCGTCGCTGTCCGGACGCTGAGTTTTTAGGTACTAGTAGACTAAAAGGATACCGGCTACTTTTTAAAGGTTCTAAGCCTGGGATTTATGCCACTATCGAAAGTGCACCCGGATTCATCGTACCGGTAGCGCTCTGGAACATAACTGCAAGCGGGGAGCAGCGGCTGGACTACTACCAGGGCTTTCCCAATTTTTACGATAAGGAAATGATACAGGTTGACCTTGGCGGCAAGATGGTAGAAGGTATGGTCTACGTTATGCCTAAGGACCGGCCGTTCGGTGTGCCTGATATAAGCTATTCCAGTACGATTGCCAAGGCTTATAAGGCGCTGGGGTTTGATATGAGTATATTGGGAAGGGCACTGAATGATTCGGAGGCATATGCGAAGCAGAAGCAATAACCTTGGTGTTGGAGGACAGATCAAGAAACATGACCCTCGATTGGTTGGGCATATTTGCCTAATCAGCGAGGGCCTTTTTTATTAGAAAGATGGAACTGGTGTCCTTAAAGGACACCAAACATTTGTCTGCTTGATTTTTTTAAGAAGCAGCAGGGTATTTTACTTGTAGCCGGTAACGACTGCTACGATCATGAAGACGAACGAAACCAAAAGCAAAATGCCTACTAAAGGCAGGATAAATCTTTCCCATTTAGAGAAGGGAACTCGTCCAAATCCCAAGGCAAGAAGCAAAACTCCTAATAGCGGGGTACAAAGATTAGTAAGGCCATCGCCAAATTGATAGGCCAGGATGGCTACCTGGGATTCAATCCCGACTATTTGGGCAATAGGGAGGACGATGGGCATTACTACCAAAGCTTTGCCGGAACCGGAGGGGATGAACAGGTTAATAATCGCAATGACAATTAAAATGCCGATAGCGGTTAACATGGGTGAAAATCCCGTCAAAGGTTTGGATAAGAAATAAACAATCGTATCTAAAACCTTGGCCTTGGTTAAAATCCAGGAAATGCCATAAGCCACACCCATGATGAAGCAAGCACCGGTCATGCTGGAGGCACCTTTGATAAAGGTCTCCGTGGTACCGTTAACGCCCAGTTTGCTGCAGAAGCCGGAGATGACAGCTATTACTACAAAGACGGCTCCTAAATGTGCGATAGACCATTTCCAGTGAAGGGAACCGAAAACATAGAAGCAGATGCCGGCAATAAGGGAAAAGAGAATAATCCCGTGGGCGGTGGTAAATTCTTTGGATTCAAAGGAGGCGGCATCAAAAGCCAGGTCCGAAACATCCACATCAGCTACTAAGCTTTTGCTGGGGTCGCGTTTAACCATTTTGGCATATCTTAATAAATAGAAGAGGCAGATGGGCGGTATAATAAGAAACATCACAATTCTCAGGCCGATGCCTGAATAGATGCTTAACCCGGCGATGGTTTGCGCTACTGCGACGGTAAAGGGGTTGGTAGGGCCGCAGGTAAAACCGGAAATGGATCCCAGCATTGCGGTGCCCACACCTACGATAGAATCATAGCCTAAGCCTATGGCAATAGAAATAGCAATGGGAATAAAGGGGATGGACCCTTCAATAAAGCCCATGAACCCACCCATCAGCGCAAATACATAAAATAAAAATATCAGGATGATATTGCCTTTAGAGGTGCCCATTTTTTTGATTACTCTGGCGATACCGACATTAAGCGCCCCGGCTGCCTGGATGCAGCCCAGACCGCCGCCTATCAGCAGGGCGCCTACCAATAAGCTGACTGCATTGATCATGCCTGAAGGAATGGCGACAAAAACGTCGAAAAGGGTAGCAGGATTAGACTCAATAAATTTAAAGCTGTTCGGGTCCACGATCGGTTTGCCATTAAGCATTACCCTGTTATAAGTTCCTGCCGGAATGATATAAGTCAAAATGGCAGCTGCGATGATGATAAAGAACAACAGTGCTACGGAATTTAAGGGCTTCTTCTTTTTTGGGGTGGTAGTCTCCATAAAGTACACTCCCTTTCTAAGCGCACAAGAATGATAAATCTTTACGATTTATTGATTTAAATCTTCTAAGATTTTAATAGCATTATTGACATGTACTAAAGTACCGGTGGCCAGGATTGCAGGGTTAAGTCTGAATTTAGGGCTGTGCAGGGGCGCAGGCGGCTCATCTTCTCCAATGCCCAGCCAGAAATAAGCACCGGGAACCTTGCTCAGATAAGCACCACAGTCGTCGGAACTCATAGCGGGAATTTCTGTGAAGATGACTTGTTTATCGCCTAAAACTTCTCTTGCACTGGCGGCTATTAATTTGGCAATATGTTCATCATTGATACAAGGCATATAACCAGTTAGCTTGCCTAGCAAAGGCGTGCAGCGGTAGGCGCAAGCGATAGTACTTGCCAGTTCCTCGATACGCTTGCCTAAAAGTTGGCGTACTTCCTGATTGAAGGTACGGTAGCCTCCGCTAAGGCAGGCCTTTTCGGCAACTGCGTTCCAGACGGAGCCAGGGGTTTCTACTTTACCGATAGAAATAACACAGGTTTCAGTGGCGCTAACCTCACGGGTAGGCAGCATGTGGATGGCGGTGATGAGTTCGGCCAGGGCCGGTACGGGATCAATGGCCTTGTGGGGCTGAGCGCCGTGACCGCCTTTACCTTGAAGCGTGATGAAAAACACATCACTGGAGGCAGCGGCGTTTTTCTTGGAGACAGATACCGTGCCTGCCTTTAAGGTAGGTTGAACATGCATGATAACGCAGGCATCTACGTCTTTAAGCACTCCTGCCTGAATCATAAAACCGGCACCGCCCTGACCCTGGTAACCTGCTTTACATACCGCGTCTGAAACTGCCTTGGGGGTTTCTTCTTCTGCAGGCTGAAAGACGAATTTAATTTTGCCGGCAAAGCTGTCTTTATGCCTGGATAAAATCTTAGCTGCACCCAGTAGCATGGTAACATGGGCATCATGTCCGCAAGCGTGCATCTTGCCGGGATTCAAAGATTTGTAAGGGCAATCGGTTAATTCGTCTACCGCCAGGCAATCCATGTCTGCGCGCAGCATGAGGGTCTTGCCGGGTTTGCCTGAATCGAGGACACCGACAACTCCGGTCATGGCTACGTGCTCTGTTACATTCAGGCCGCAAGCCCTAAGATAATCTGCTACGATGCCTGCGGTCCTGGTTTCGGTAAAGCCTATTTCAGGATGCTGGTGCAAATCCTTATAAATTTTGGCTAATTCTTCTCGCAAAGAAGCAACTTCATCGTTGAACATATGGCACTCCTTTCTGTTAACAGGCTATTGCGCACAAGCTTTGATAAAAGCAGCCGCTATTTTTTGTTGTTGTGCATTGTCATACATCATTTCCGGATGCCATTGAACGGCTAAGGTAAAAGTTGGACCGGGTTTGGTTACCGCTTCTACGACTCCATCTTCGGAAACAGCAATAACTTCTAGCTGGGGGGACGGGCTTCGTACTGCCTGATGATGAAAGGAGTTAACAAGAACCTTGGTAGTTCCTAAAATATTAGCTAAAAGGCTGTTTTCCGTAATCTTAATATAATGGGAGCCTTGATTACGCTTTTTGGCAAGGATACAATGCAGTTCAAAGCCGCTGCTTGGTAAATCCTGGTATAAGGTCCCACCCAGGGCGATATTTAAAATCTGGATACCTCGGCAGATACCCAGGACGGGCAGATGATTTGCTACCGCAAATTTAGCTGCGCTGATTTCGTAGTTATCACGAGCCGTATCCAGGCTGCCGCATTTAGCGGTAATACGCTCCTGGTAGAGCAGAGGGTCCACATCGTTGCCGCCTGAAAGCAGCAGGCCGTCCAGCTTTTGCCAAAGCGGCAGGGTTTGTTGAGGATTATCGCAAATAGGTAAAATTAAGGGGATGCCGCCTGCTTTTTCAATCATCCGCAGATAGTCTTCGGCTAAAAGCTGCCAGCTCTGATTGGGGACACCAATTCCGCCACTTACTGATTCTGACACTAGAGGTAAGGCATTACAGGTTATTCCGATTACAGGTGATTTCATACATATCCCTCCTATATGACTAGTATATACTGAATAGTTTTCTCTATGTCAAGAGCTTGTCTTTACAATTATACGAAAAAAGGCCTAGCTATATCCATCTTTTGTATAAAAAGATTTAAATATGGTCAAAAGATGGAGTACAACTCTACTTTTCAATATCTCGTAAATTTGCTATTTTTTAACAAAAGCGGTAAAATTAAAAATAGTACTTTGAGGTGGCGAAAGACATGAAAATTGGAGAGTTTGCTAAATTCTGCGGCGTAACCAAAGACACGGTACGCTACTATGTAAATGTGGGCCTGCTGATTCCTAAAACCCAAGGTATACAGCTTAATTTTACAAAGAGAGAGTATGAAGATTTTCAGTCTATTAAGCAGTTGAAACAAATGTGTTTCAACTTAAAAGAGATAGAGGCTTTTCTTTATCTGCGCCGCACCTCAAACATGATTGAGCCGGATACTATAGATGAGTGCGTACGGCAGCTATCCGATAAAAAGGATTCTTTGCGGCAGGAAATGCAAAGAATAGAAAACAGCGTTAAATTAATAGATACTGAAATTACTAATTATCAACTTCGTAAGATGGTGCATAAGGAGCATCAAAGCGGTGTGCCGGTTACCATGATCAGCTTGTTATGCTGCCCCAGGTGTGGTAAGCAGCTGCGTATTGCCGATGCGGATATTAACTATAAATACATTTACAACGGAAAACTGAGTTGTTCTTGCGGCTATGAAGCCGCCATTGTTGAGGGACTGGTAAGGACCGGCAATATTTACACAGGCGTTCACGACCATCCGGACTTGCACCGGAAGCTTTTGCGCAACATAGATGAAGAGTGGGCCGTCTGTACTCAAAAATGCTCAGATCAAATGATGGATGAAATAGAAAAATATCATAAGCCGGGGCAAATTGCATTTGAGGCAAATATCAATGGTTTTTTCTTTACGTATAACTATATTCACAATATGCCTAAGGATGTCCAATATATTATTGTGGATAAGTACGAAGCGGTCCTGGCTAATTATAAAAGTCTTATCGAAAACTTATATCCGGAATTAGATGTACTTTATATTGCTGATGCTTCAGAAAAGCTGCCAGTTAAACCTGGGTCTGTCGATTTATTTTTAAGTTTTTATGGTGAAGATGAATTTGCTTTTTATCATAAAGAGGCGGAAATAAAGTCTATTAAGGCTTTGCTGAAACCTGAAGCGCTGCTTATAGGTTCCTATTTCAGCTATGAGATAAATTCGCAGAGCCATAAAAATTTGTTGACAAAATATCCGGAAGGCAGCCTGAAGATGATTAATCTTGCTTTTTTGAAAGAGGCGTATGCTGCTTGTGACTATCTGTTAGAAGAAAAGAAGATAGGCACGGTTAGGGAGACCAAGAAGCATCATAGTTTTACCTGCCACGTAGATGGAGAAGCCATGACTATTTATTATTGGAAGGCCGTTTTAAGAAAGTAAAAGGATTAAAGGCGTATACCCTTAAACGCAATAATGCCCTGCAAGTTAAACCTGCAGGGCTGTTTTACCGTATAAAGTTATCCATTCGTTACTTAACGAGGCCTATTTCCTTGAGCCAGCCTGCTACAGCTGGTTCAGATTTGGAAGCGTCTTTGCCTGGGGCGCTATAACTTTTGAGTAAGGTAGCTTTACTGCAATACTCCTGGAGGTCTTTGTCGCTTTGACCGGGACCGTAGCCTCCGTGGGTGGTGAAGAGAGCGACTTTTTTACCCTGCCAGTTCTGCTGAGCCAGGAAGCTGGCCAGCGCCGGTGAAATATGATACCACCAGATAGGACTGCCGACGATGACAGTATCATAGGTCTCCCAATCAGCAATTTTGGTGGCCAGCTCGGGTTTGAAATGATGATTGACTTCTTCTTTGCCTTGGTCTACGACCTGGTTATAGTTGTCGGAGTAAGGGGTTTTGGTTTTGATTTCGACCAGTTTGCCGCCGGTAGCTTTTTGGATTTGCTCCGCTACGGCCTTGGTATTATGGTCTTTGGAATAAGAAAAGTAAGCAATCAGGATTTTGCTCGTAGTTTTTGGGCCGGTTGCCCCTTGGCTCGTTTGAGTAGGGGCCTCTTTCGGCTTAGCCGGGGAGGCAGCGGCCTCGGGTTTGGCGGCGCCGCAGCCGGTCAGAGCCAGCAGGGTGATTAGCATTATTAAGCTGCAGATTAACTGTTTGGTATTTTTCATAAGTGCAAAGCACCTTCTTTCTGAAGGTAGTGTAGCACTTGGAGTTAACTCAAGGTCAAGCTTTTTTTGCCTTTTCGGGAAAAAATTTATAGTTTATGAAAGTTAATACTCCCATAAGGCTAACATTTTTATTAATTCTTGCAGATCCTGCTGCAGTTGCCCAAACAGCGGCAGTTTGCGGTTTTTCTCATCGCAGTATGAGCGGCGGTTCACTTCCAGCATCAGGGAGCGTACCCGCCGCTCTTTTTGATAATAGGCCAGAGGCACCAGGCTGCCGCTGAAGGGGTGGTTGACCGCTAATTAGCACCTTCCCTTGCGGGGGTTGCTGCAGTATCATAGGGCCAGTCCCTCCACTGCTCTGGATGATTGGTATGAAGTTGTAGGTTAAAGCTGGCTAAAAGAGTCTGCTTAAGGCAGGCGGTTTAGCCTCAGGCCGCAGGCGCAAGTTTGCTTTAGCGGCTTTGATATTATATAATTATTATAGCATAAATTTTTACGGCGTGTCGTTTTAAGGAATTTAGTTGGAGCTTATTTTTCTGTTTTACCGGGAGCTTTTTAGGAGCAGATAATCATGAACCTACGACTAAAACTGTTAAATTTTTATCAGCGTAATCACGCCAGTCTGCAGCGTTTCCGGCTGGCCTTTCTGGTCAGCGTGGCCTGTTTTGCCATACATGCATACGGCGTGGTGATGGCTACGGCCCCCCAGCTGCTGTCACATCTGCAGGCGACGGCCGGCTGCGTTTTGGCTGGTGCCGTCTTCCTCACCCTGGCGGGGGAAAAGTTTTTCCCGGGCTCGGCCGGGACAAGCGCCACGGGTTCGGCGGGGGCAAGCGCCATTGATTTAGCAGGGGCGAACGCCACGGACTCGATGGGGGCAAGCGCCATTGATTTAGCAGGGGCGAACGCCACGGGTTCGGCGGGGGCAAGCGCCATTGATTTAGCAGGGGCGAACGCCACGGACTCGATGGGGGCAAGCACCCCGGGTTTGGCGGAGCAGGTGGAGGTTCAGCCGGCCGATTCTCGTAACGCCCGGCGGTGCCTCTGGCTGCAGGCTCTGCTGCTGCCTTTTGCCGCCGCCGTCTATTTCCTGCTGCCGGATTTACCCTGGCAGTACCAGCAGATGTATACCTGGGGCCTGATTGGCGGCTTAAGCTGTCTTGCGGTTTATCTGGCCTATCCAGAGCGCCGGGGAGAAGAACTGTTCCCGCAGCTATTGTGCGGGCTGGTGGCCACCTGGGGTATCGGCGTTTTGCTGCTGGCGACCTTATCCCTGTGCCTGTTAGCTTTCAGTACTTTGATTAAGACGGTCAATAACAAATATTACCTGGTCCTGAGCTATTTTATCTTTTTCGTGGTGGGGGTTAACCTCTTTTTAGCCTATCTGCCCCGACCGGGCGAGGTGGCTCAGGCCGGCAGCGGCTTCTTTAAGGTGGTGCTGCGGGTCCTGGCCCCGGTGTACCTGGTCCTGCTTTTGATTTTGTACGGGTACCTGGCCAAGATTGCCCTGTATCAGTCTCTGCCGGTGGGGCAGATGAACTGGTACGCCTCCGGGGCGACCCTGGGCCTGGTGTTTTTTTACTTTAGCCTGACCGGGCGGCAGGATTATCCCTGGCTGCCACGGGCGCTGAAGTGGGGCGTGGCGGTGCTTTTGCCGGTAATCGCGGTGCAGCTGGCGGGCATCTGGATCAGGTATCAGGCCTATGGCCTTACTTCGCCAAGGTATGCCTCCATGCTGTGCGTGGCTTACGGGCTTCTGGCCCTGGTCTTCTGCTTCCGGCAGAGCCAGCCTAAGAATTTATTTCTGGCGGCCGGGGTGATGGTTCTGCTGTTTTCCCTTACCCCTTTAAACGTGCTGGATGTCCCCCTGCATCAACAGCAGCAGCGCCTTCTGACCGTGCTTGAGGCTAACGGCATGTGGCAGGATGGGCAGATTGCAGCTGGCAAGGAGCTTACGGCGGAAGACGAGGAGAAACTGCAGGGCAGTTACCAATATCTTATCCATCACGCGGCTAAGGAGCGGTCGGCTTTTATTCAGCAGCTGGATAAAAGCGAGGTTTTGCGTAAGTATCACAGCCTCACCCAGAGAAAGAGCCTCTTCTTGACCAATGATGCCGCCCGCAGCGCCGGTCTGACGGTGGCGGGCTACAGCCGCCTGTACGCGTTTTCTACCGGAACGAAGGAAAAGGCCGTGGTGATTAAAGACAGCACGGGTGCGGTGCTATATTCTTATGATTTGACGGCGTATGTGCAGGAACTTTACCAAAGCTATCAGGGAGAAATGGCACGGGAAGCTAAGAACATCCTCAATAAGAATGCGACGCTGCAATACGTTCCGGATGATACTACCTTGATTTACTTTACTTCTTTGAGAATCTTTAGGCAGGAGCAGAGCGGGGAGCTGACCTTTGGTGCGCAGGGTTATGTGCTGAAGAAGTGAAGGGGAAGAATTGGTTAAGGTACCGTTGACAATAAAATAAGAAGAAGTTTAATCTATAAGTAACTTTAAAATTTAACTATAAAATGTTGTAGAGCACTTAGCGTTAAGTGCTCTATTTTTTGCTGTTTATACCATGTTTGTTGAAAAAACAACTAATAAATTTTACATTGACAAATATTCAACAAAAGATTAGAATGTAAATAAATCAACCTTTGGTAACTATGTTATATCTAAGACAGCTAAATATTTATAAACAAAGGAGATGTGAACATGGCAGAAAAAGGTTTTACCTTTGACCCGGCTTTACAAAAGGAAATTAAATCCCGGTTCTATTATGTGGATGTGGACCCAAAGGGCAGAAAACGTCTGTTCTTTGAAAACTCCGGTGGCTCGCTGC
>Ga0268357_102177_pt1 | contig 9777 bp, 8 predicted proteins | sample BioMet10_FD_192466 | JGI IMG/M metagenome (GOLD analysis project Ga0268357, IMG submission 192466) | Sewage microbial communities from Oakland, California, United States - Biofuel 10 (Illumina Assembly) | ecosystem: Engineered > Wastewater > Sewage > Unclassified | place: USA: California... | reverse complement strand
AAGGACGCTTGTGGTTCTTAGTAGGCAAGGTATTCTAAAAAGCGATAAAACAAAAAAGCCTTTCCTCTTTGCTAAACGTTCTTTGACGTTTGAAGTAAGCTAAAAGCCTTGTTTAGGTAGAAATTCTACTTAGACAAGGCTTTTTTATAGCGAAGAAAAAAGGTAGTATATATTTTTTTAATTCTAATTACACAAATACTTGTTTGCATAACTTGTAAGGAATACTTACAGGTTGAAAAAGGAAGGAAATCGCACAGTTAAACGCACCAAAATGATTTATTCTTTAGATATGATTTTAGCTATAGGTTTCAGAATACGTATGACCAAAAATGAAAAATAATTGATTTTGGTAAGTTATATGCAATTGAAAAATAGCAATAGTTGCAAAAATCCTTTCTAAAAAGTTGCCTTAATTAGCATTTAACGCTATAATAGGAATGAAAAATAGCAATAGTTGCAAAAATCATTTCTAAGGGGGCAACTTATGGAAATCCAAAGAAATATATACCTAGATACTTTGAAGAGAAAAAAGAATAATGGACTTATTAAAATTATTACCGGCATAAGACGCTGTGGCAAGTCATACTTATTACGCACAATCTTTAAGCAATATCTTCTTGCTGATGGCGTACCGGATGATCATATTGTGGAAATGTCTTTTGATTCAATAGAAAATGCAGCCTACCTGGAACCACAAAAATTTTATGCATTTGCCAAAGCAAAAATTCAAGACGATGAATTATATTATTTTTTGCTGGATGAAATACAGCTAATGGATAATTTTGAGGCTGTTTTAAATGGACTTAATGATAAAAAGAATGTGGATATATATGTAACAGGAAGCAATGCACGTTTTTTATCCAGGGATATTGTCACTGAGTTTGCAGGGAGAGGTGATGAAATCCATATGTATCCTCTTTCCTTTAGAGAGTTTATGTCCATCTACAGGGGGGAATTGTTTAAAGGCTTAACGGAATATATGACGTATGGAGGCATACCGCTAGTGGTATTGGCCGATCAGCAGGATAAAGCAAAGCTGTTGCACACTTTGTTTGATGAAACATATATCAGAGATATTATAAAGCGCAACAGAGTTAGGAATGCCAGAGAAATAGAAGACTTGCTGAATATATTGTCTTCCTCAATTGGTTCTTTGACAAATCCGGAAAAATTAAAAAATACATTTAGAAGTGTAAAAAATTCCAGGATTACTGCCCATACAATAGGCAAATACCTAGGATATTTTGAAGATGCCTTTTTGGTAGAATCTGCACAAAGATACGATATAAAAGGTAAGGCGTATATTGAAACTCCTAAAAAATATTATTTTACTGATCTGGGGCTTCGCAACGCAAGACTTGGTTTTAGACAAAACGAACCAACCCATGGGGTGGAGAATATTGTCTACAATGAATTAAAAATTCGAGGCTTTGAGGTAGATGTGGGTATCGTGCCTATTGCAGAAAGAAATAAGCTGGGAAAAGTAGTTAGAAAACAGCTGGAGATAGATTTTGCATGTAACAAGGGCAGTAAAAGATATTATGTGCAATCTGCTTATTCCTTGCCTGATGAAGAAAAAAGGGCACAAGAAATCAGGCCTTTTATGAAAACCGAGGATTCCTTCAAGAAAATAATTGTAACAAATGATGTTGTGCCGACAACATATGATGATCATGGAATATTGACCATGAATTTATTGGACTTTTTAATGGATAGCGAAAGCTTGGAAAAATAAAGTGCTTACACTTTTAAATAATTACGTATTATACTTTACTTTCACATAATCGTATTGCTTCGCCCTATCAGGTACACTTGGTTTAGACTAGGGAATTTAATACAATTACGCGAGCCTTGTTTAGGTAGAGTTCTACTTAAACAAGGCTCTTTTTATATACTTTGTATTTATGTTCATTGTAATTTTAAATTTGATGGGCAATAATCCATTTCAACAATTCTTCATATGTTTTTTCATTAGAAGCAATTTTAAAAAACATATGGGCTAAATCTTCTTGTGTATATTCCAATTCAATATTATTTAAAGCAAGAAAAACCAACATTACATGGGCACCAATCCTTTTATTACCATCAATAAAAGGATGATTCTTAACTAGGCCAAAACCTAAGCGTGCTGCTTTTTGCTGAATAGTGGGAAAGTTTGTTATGCCGCCAAAAGAAAGGAAAGGGGCATTTAAAGCGGAATCTAAAAGATGTACATCTCTTAACCCTTTGGTTCCGCCGGTTTCCTCAATAAGCTGTGCGTGCATTATTATTATTTGCTTTTTTGTCAGTCGTATCATCTAGCAAGAACCTTATAAGCCTTTTTGTTTTTTGCTATTAATCTTTTGGATACAGCAAGAACATCTTCGTCGTTGGCGGTTTGTTCAGCTTCAGCGGCAGCAAAATCAAGAATTATGTAGCGAGGAGAATTATTTTTTAGAATAACAACAGAGCCTTTTTCATCAACCATTCTAGCAATACGTGAAAAGTTTTGATTGGCTTCTGTGATGGAGACTAAATTGTTAGTATTGACGTTCATTATAGTTCACTCCTTTTTTTGTAGTATAACAAAAAAATAGGATAAATTCAACCTAGAAAAAGATGAAATAAACAAGCTGTAACTGATTTTGGACAATAGACGTGCTAAGTTAATTGCATAAGGTAGAATGGCAGATAGAGCTTATTGAAGTAAAGGCTATTTGAGTAAGCTTATTTTTCTGTTTTCGGTATGACTAGTGGGAAAGGAAGAAATATTTTGAAAAAAGTTATAGCAATTCTTTTTACTATATTGTTGTCTGCTAATATTGCTTATGCAGAAAAAGTTAGGATGTATAGCAGAAATAATGGACAAACTATAACAAGCAAGGAGCAGAAAACGAAGCAATTAGCCAATATAACGCCTGGCCAAAAGAAGTTCCTTCAAGCTGGAACTTTATTTAACAATAAGTATTACCAGAAGACAATAAAGAACCTGCATGAAATTATTAACAATAAAGAGGATCCTTTTTTCTGGAAAGGTTATGAGACTGATCTGAGCTGTGTTTATCAGCTGCTGGGAATGTGCGGTAAGGCTAAGGAAGCCTTACCTTATTTAGAATATGCAGTGAAAATAAGGCCTGTTCCAGAAATATTGTTCCACAGGGGTTGCTGTTGTGAAGTGTTAGGGGAAAAGGCCTTCTGAAAATTGCCTAAAAAGTTTTCTGCCGTTATATGCTTTGATTTAATCAAGACAGTTTTATCAAACACATTTTTAGATTGCTAAAAAAATGGAGCTGTGGACATACGAAAGCTGTATAGTCCCCAGCTCTCTGTATTTGTAATAAAAAGTTACGGCTACAAGTTTACACTTTCCTAAAATTTTCAAGAATTACTTTCTTTTGCTTTCTATTATAAAAGAGTAAGCGAATCATCAAAGTTGCACAAACAATTGCTGACTTAGCAAAGTCGGATTGCATAGACACAGCCAACTTGGCAAAGACTATTTAATTGCGCACAAGAGAGGGATAAAGATGGCAGAGAAATTGCCTTTTTATCAACTAAAACATAGCTTGTCCTAATATACAAATTATGATAAAATTTGTATATTAGAAAGGAGTGGTTTAAATGACGATTGCTAGTATTAAACCTTCATCAGAATTGCGCAATCATTATAATGAAATATCTGCTCTTTGCCGAGAAACAAGACAGCCGGTCATCATAACAATAAATGGACATGAGGATACAGCTATTTTAAGTTTTCAAGAATATAAGCAAATGGAAGCAGAGCTAGAGCTTTTAAGAACATTGGCTGAAGCGGAAGAAGATGTGGCCCAAGGTAGAGTTGCTCCTATGGATAAAACGTTTAGCGATATTAGAGCTAAGCTGTTAAAGGAGAAGTTGAAATGAGATATAAGCTAGTGAGAACTGACAAAGCCAATGATCAACTTTTTGACATTGTTCAATTTATAGCAGGAGATTCTCATAGTATTTCTGTTGCCTTGGATTATCTCGGTTTACTGGAGAAAGCTATTAATAGTCTGCAACGGTTTCCTAAAAAAGGAGTAATACCTCATTATAGTATTCTTAAACGGCAAGGCTACAGAGTGTTAATAGTTGAACAGCATTTAGTATTCTATAAAATTAATGAACATAAAAAAGAAGTTTGTATATATGCAATTTTAGATGGTAGAAGAGAATATGCAAAGCTTCTTTAGGCTATACCTTATTGTAAACATGACGGTGAGTCATTTGGGACGGTTTGCGGTGCTTCAAAAAATGCGACATTGTCCCTAATGGTGTTTTTGTCAGTTTTAAAAATTTTCTAAACGGTATTGTACTGGCGGATACTGCGTCATAACTTCAAAAGAGAGCTGTGGACATACGAAAGCTGTATAGTCCTCAGCTCTCTTTTTTGTGTTCACTAATTATGCTTACGCGTGTAATAATATGTGTTATTATGAAGCAGAGGAGGATGGCAATGAAAAGCTTTTAATCGCGGGAGACTATAAATCTCCTTAAAGCAGATGGTTGGTACGAAGTCAATTGTGTAGGTGACCATCACCAATTCAAACATCCCCGTAAGAGTGGGCGTGTTACCATAACACATCCTAAGAAAGATATACCAATTGGTACAATAAAGCAAGTACAGAAACAGGCAGGTATTAAACTTGTATAATGAAAAAAGGAGGGAGGTTTATTATGAAAGACAATTATACAATGTTATCCAATAGGGCAAGTAGAGCTCTGCGGATGATGTTGCTAGCGGTTATTTTTTGCCAACGCTGCCTGGCAGGCTCTTGGGGAGCGGTAATCTTGTAATAAAGCTTACATACTACATGAAATGTGGTTCTCCATTTGCAAATAATTTTGCTAAAAAGTCTGCTATTTGGTAATATAAACTAAAGAAGCAAAGTGAATATTTTAGAAATAAACCAAACAGAACTTACAGCAGACGCTCTCGAGCATATAGTAATAGGAATTGTGTAAAATCACTATCAATATACGACTGGACGAGGGCCTGTTTTTTTATAGCTGTTTTAGTGATGAAATTCACCTTTTGGATAATAGGCAAAACGGCAAGCAAAGTGTACAATTCAAAGGTATAGAATTCAAAGGTATACAATTTACTTACAATGGAGATGATATAGACTGACGTAAAGTGCAGTAAAGTAAAGATAGTGGCTTATGCTTTGCCGGTGCAGGATATGGGGCGTAAGAATACGGCATAGAAAACTAATTTTGTTATTTTATAATTTTAAAAGCGGGGGAAGGAATGATGATGAAGATGAAAAAAAGTACTAATCGTAAGTTCTTGACGACGGCAGTTATGTGTAGCTTGCTGGCTATGGGCAGCAGCAGTGCCTGGGCGGCGCAGCAGACCACGGAAACGGTAAATTATGGCACTAATGTTTCCACGGCAGCTAATCCCTACAGCAAGATCGAGGTCAAGACCACGGATGCATCGGCTAACGGTATAGTTGTTTATGATTATGATGCCGGTAACCTGCAGGTCTACATGAGCGCTGGTGGCGTAATCAATGTCAGCGCCGCTCCGACGGCCAAGGATATATCTTCTAATGCCTATGGTATCCAAAACTATCATTCTGCCGCCAGTCAAACCGATATCACTCTGATCGTGACTGGTCCCACTACCTTGACCATGGACTCTACCGGCAGTGAAAGTACTGGCGGTGATAATGTTTCTGGCAATGCCTTTGGAATGGATTTAGGAGCTTCTTCCCGTACCAGTTTGGAAGCAGTTAAGGCCACGGTAACGGCTGTGGGTGGCAATATTACCGGCATGGTGTCGGCGGGTTCAAATTTGTATGCTGCTGCTTATGCTTCCGGTGTGGAGGCTTCTCAGGCTAATCTGGCTACTGGCGCGGCTAGTTTTACGGTTACGGGCCAGGGCGGTACGGTGAGTGGCAGCGCCACCAGTGCTGAAGTTCGTGTTTACGGCGTGGATGCTCGAGGCGGGACTACGGCTATCGGCGGCGATTTAGCTCTGACGATTACGGCTGCCGGTGGTACCGTGGCAGGAAGCGGCGAGTTAGCATTAGCCTATGCGGATGCTTATGGGGTGAACATCGAGAAGGCTGATGATGCTCATCTTGGTTCCCTGATTGTAAATGGCACCATTTCCGGCAGTGTCATGGCCCAGGGGGGAACTGCTAAACGCGCAAGCATCGATAGCATTGATAGCGCTTACGCTCCTAATAGTTATGGCGGGGCTTATGGCATTACTAACAACGGGGCTACCTTGCAGGCAGACGGTGCTTCTTTAACGGTAACGGCTGTGGGCGGCACCGCTACCAACAGCTTTTTAAAAATGACTGGTGCCGGTGCCGATGCCGGTGCCTATGGTATCAATACTTCAGGTCCGCATACAACCTCCATTACCGGCGCTACCAAGCTGACAGTGCAGGCGACAGGCGGAACAGCTACTACTAAGACTGTTGATGCTGATAATCCTAGTGCGGCTAATGCTAATGCTGATGCGTATGGCGTTAAAAACGATAATACTTATGATCAGACTAGTTCAGGGGTAACAGCTTCTACCCTGACCTTGGGCAGTTTAGCAGCTGAGGTTGCCGCTACGGCTGGCAACGCTCAGGACGTGGACCATCCCAGTGAAAATTCTATGGCCAGTGTGAATGCCTATGGTATCAGTAATACAACTTACGCGGCTGTGCAGGATACTAATCCTACGGCCACAGCCAAGTTTGCCAGCGCAGACCTGATGGTGACGGCAACGGGGGGGACTGCGGCATATGTGGATGTTTCTGCCTATGGTATCTATGATTACGCTCAAGGTGGAACCGTGATCATGGACAGCACCGGCATGGTTAAGACTACGGTGGCCGCTACGGGCGGTACCAGCCGTGCTGACTGGACTACGACCAATGCCACTGGTATTTACAATGCGGCGAATGAGAACACTGTATATTATCCTGAGACGCAAACTTATAAACATGTAGCTTACGGTATGGCCACCTTTCAGGCGGGGAGTGTGGAGAGCAACGTCACGGCTAGCGGCGGAAGTGCGTCTGCTGCCACCGGGACAGGTTATGTTAGTGCTATAGGTGTAGACAACTATGGCGATAGCGACAACAAGGCTACCCTGACCGTGACCGGGTCCACTACCGTGGCAGTCACTGCTACGGCGAATGCGACTACGCCAAGTTATGTAGAAGCCATGGGCTTATATAATGGTGGCGATACAAGTGCTGTCATGTCCTTGCAGGACACAACCGTAAAGGCCACGGCTACCGGTGGGAATATCGAAAACGGAAGTGGTGCTACTACCACAGCATCAGCTATTAGTAACTACGGCAACGTGACAGCCCGGAATCTGAACCTGACGGCCACGGCTACTGGCGGAGCTCAACTTGCCGATGCTACGCAAACCAGGGAAACGGATGCTTATGGCATCTATAGTAGTAGGGGCACGGTTTCGGCCACAGGTGCGGCGACGATTAAAACCAGTGTTACCCCAGGCGGCGGGGATAAGGAATATTTTGTTGCCGCTTCCCTTTATGCTGAGGGTAACGGCACTATTAACGTAGGTACGGACGGCAGCCAGGCCACAGGCACCAACGTGCAGCTGGAAGGCGATGTGCAGGCCGCCAGTGGCGGTACGGTAAATCTGACTTTGGCCACGGCCACTTCGTATTTGCAGGGCAATGTGTTTACTGCTTCCAAAAAGACTACTGGTGGCGACGCAGGGGATGCCGGCACAGTTAATCTGACCGTGACCAACGGCGCTGCTTGGCGGCCCGTGTACGATAACCGCTACGGCAGCCAGAATACGGTAGATATGACGAATACATATGACGAAGATGGCAATTATCTTAGCACTAATTATACCTACAATACTCCGGCCCAGACGGCCACGACTACCGAGAACAGCATCGGCAGCCTGACCTTATCTGACGGCGGCAAGGTGGACCTGACTTGGGATAACGCTACACGCGACCCGGCTGCAGCAGGGCGCACCCTGACTATTGGCGCACTGAGCGGTGATGGCGGCATCTTTAAAGTCAACACGAATTTAGCTAAGAACGTGGCTGATGAAATAACCATCACTAATAATACGGCCACGAACCTGGGCATCGACGTGGCGTATGATCCGGCTTTGGCGGTAAGCGGTCTTGGAAAAGACAGTTCTATCATAGGCAATGCTAAGGTGCTGACTGTTACTTCCGGCACTCAGCCAAAGGTAACGGGCGTGGCAGATTCCTACAACACTTACGATTATCTTCCTACGGTTGTGGATAACGGAGATGGCACTTACGCTGTGACAGGTTTGACTATTACCAATGTTCAAAATACCGTTTCCCGTCCCATGAGAGAAGCCCGCCATCAACGTATGGCTATGCACAATCTGTGGGTGAACGGCGAGCTGAATAACATGGAAAAACGTATGGGCGACCTCCGTGCTGCAGAGCCTGCTGAGGCAGGTATCTGGGCAAGATATGAGTATAACAAGCTGGACAAGGGTAGCGATGCTAATTTGAAATACAATTACTTCCAGCTTGGTTATGATAAGGACTTCAAAGGTGATACCGGTACTTTCTATCGCGGCGTAGCTTTCAGCTATGCTAAAGGCACAGGTAACTATGAAGTAGGAACAGGTGATTTGAAAGAAGGAACCATGACCTTGTACCAGACCTGGATTGGCAAGAGCGGCAACTATTATGATATTGTTGCCAAGGCAGGCAAGCTGCTGAATGACTACAATGCAGTTAATACAGCTAATCCCTATACATCAGATTATCATTCCTGGGCATATAGTATTGGCGGTGAAGTAGGCAAGAGATTTAAGAAGGATAATGGCTTCTTCGTAGAACCACAATTCGAATTTACGCTGGGCCGTATTAATGGTGCTGATTACACAACCAGTACCGGCATGAAGGTCAATGTAGATGCACAGAACTCTGCTATTGCCAGAATCGGCGTAGCTGTTGGCAAAGAGATTAAGAACGTAGGCAGCTACTATGCTAAAGCTTCTTACTTCCACGATTTTGGCGGTGGTCTGAATCTCACTGCTTCTGATAGCACTACCAATCCGTTCAGCTATGGCGAGGACAGCGCTAAGAACTGGTGTATCTTTACGCTGGGCGGCGCAGTGAAAGCCAGCAAGAACTGTAATGTGTTTGGCGAGCTTAGTAAGTACACCGGCGAATTGTCCAATAATGTGCAGGTAAATGTTGGTGCACGTTGGAGTTTCTAATTTAGTCTCCTCCCATGGGAAGCTATATTTCTTTCCCTTTTAGTTGCCCAACTAAATAACCCTTCCCTATTGTGTGGGGACGGGCTACTTTTGAGGAAGCAAAGTGAATATTTTAGAAATAAACTAAACAGAACTCACAGCAGGCTCTCTCGAGCATATTGTAATAAGATTTGTGTAAAATCACTATCAATCATATGACTGGACGGGAGCCTGTTTTTTATAGCTGTTTTAGTGATGAAATTCACCTTTTGGATAATAGGCAAAACGACAAGCAAAGTGTACAATCTAATGGAAAAATGAAAGTGTTGTAGCTGATGTAAAGCAAATATAGTGGTTTATGTTATTTGTAGGGGTGCAGCATACTCAGCTAAGGGGGAGGAAGGTAAATGAAGGCTTATAAGAAGAATAGGTTGTCGCGGTATGTAGTAGCTGCTTTGGCGGCGGGGATGTTCAGTATGGTGCCGGTGGCTTATGCTTTGCCGGTGCAGGATACGACGCATACGAATACGTCGGGAACAGGAATCAGCACTGTAGCCAGCCAAATGAACATTACCGGCTCGGCGGCTAAC
>Ga0268357_102175_pt1 | contig 9787 bp, 7 predicted proteins | sample BioMet10_FD_192466 | JGI IMG/M metagenome (GOLD analysis project Ga0268357, IMG submission 192466) | Sewage microbial communities from Oakland, California, United States - Biofuel 10 (Illumina Assembly) | ecosystem: Engineered > Wastewater > Sewage > Unclassified | place: USA: California... | reverse complement strand
CTACCAATCCAGATGCTCTACCACCAGCTGCCTATAGGGCATTGTGTGAGTTAACAAATGTTGTAGCTGCTTAGTTTAAAATATTTCGAGTTTGTTGACTGCACTTTTCTTGACAAGTCCATTTTCAGAAATTCACGTTGACTATATGCTTGAACATATGTCCGCAAATAAAAAAAAGCTCTGCATAGAGCTTATAAAAGAGTTATATAAAGGGAATAGTAAAACTATATAAAAATGCTATAAATATGCAACATAATATTGAACGAGAGAAAGGGTGACAACAGTCACCCTTTCTCTCGTTCAATATCTTAGATTTAGCAATAACATATTGCTATAAAGCAACAAATATTTTTAATTTCTATTCAATTGTTTGTCTTAATATCCATTCAAGCCAACCTCTTACAGTAGAAGATCGCCTCTCAATAGTTGTTTGATTTATAGACAAATGAGCTTGTAACATTATTTTAATAACTTGTTCCGCCTCAGGAACTTCACCACTATTAATTATTACCTCAAAGGCTTTATAAAATACCGGCTTTTCCAAAATAAGTTTTATCAAAGCCAGATATTTTGGTTTAGTTTTTAGATTCATTATATGCTTAGCATTCTCAGAAAGTGTATATACATGTTCTTCATTGTCATTATTGGTACGTTCCACAAGCCCTAAATATGCACATGCCGTAATATAATAATTAGTTTGCCGTGGATCAAATTCATATTTCAAAGTTACTTCATCATGTGTCAACGGTTCTTCAAATAATACTGAAAGCAAATCTAGTACTCGTTCAAAAGAATTAGCTTGCGGAAAAGTTACTTTTGGTTCTTCTTTCACCGAAATACTACGCCATAAATCTATGATTTCCTCAAGTGTAATATTCTCCTCTGCAAACGTATACGATGCATAGTTTAAAAGTTTTATAGAGTTATAATTACCCTTTTCCTCAAATTTATATGTAAAGACATGAAATATATCATTAGAAAATACAAAAAATACCGGAATAACAGGTATTGACAGCTTGTTTTCCCATAAACGATACGGATAATAAAGTTGCCTAATAAGTAGCTCATTAGTTGCAATGTTTTTTGCTTCACAAATGCAAAAGGCATCAGGGCTCTCGTATCCAGCATCTATTTCTACTTGAGCGTTTTGAACAGATATATTTGTAGGTTTTTTCCCAGTAGTACTTTTAATAGAGAAATCAAAATTACCAGATGCCATTCTGCCAGCCACAGTGAAGTTCACCCTCGAATCACCAAGAATATCTTTAATGATTCCACTATTAAAGGCAAACATTAAAGCTGCAGCTTCACTATATAAATTATTTGAGTCAATTGTTTGCAAATTTGGAATAACAACTGGTGTTGGCTTGCTCGTTGGATAGACAATATTGGTATGTGTCGCAAATTGACCTATCGCATATTTACCTCGCGTCACCGGAAGTATTGACATATGATTATCCAAAAAGATTTTTGGCAGTTGTGAAGACTGGTCAAATTTAGCCATAAGCCTTGCTTCTTTGTACTCATTAATTTCCTTTGAAGTAATATAATATATTCCATCAGTTTGTACTCGAGCAAGAATGTCATATTTTTCGAAGATCTTTTCCCAAGCTTGTTCAATGTTAAAATGAGGTTTTTTCTCGTTTAATAACAAGTGTTTCGCCTCCTCGCTCTCGTCACTAATAGTTCTTTATTAATAACTCGCTAACATTTCCTCTTCCAGTTGCATCTGAATTAATAATACGTTTAGCCTCTACTTCAATAATTGTAAATCTATCATCATACAGTTCTCTTATAAATTGTGTATCGGAATTGCTCAACAAACACTTAGTTCCACGCAACGTCAGTTCGATAAACAAATCTCTTAAACGAATCTGCTCATCTCGGTCAAACCCTCCAGCCTGGTACCCAGTGAAATTAGTATTATCCGGACTATCATATGGAGGATCAAAATAGACAAAAGACCTTCTACCAGCATGACGTACGGCTTGCGAAAAATCGCTATTCATAATCGTAATATGTTTGTGGGGATCATTTAGATACGCACTAATAGCTCGTAAAACTGTATTATTGGCTATTTCAGGGTTCTTATATTTACCATATGGAACATTAAACAACCCTTGAGAATTGACTCTATATAAGCCATTGTAGCAAGTCTTATTCAAGAATATTATTCTAGCTGCTTTTTCAACATCAGTCATCGCGTTAAAAGTATTTGCATCTCTATCAAGAGAACGAATTTCATAAAAATACTCCTCAGAGTTATTGTTCTTATGAACATCTAACGCTCTGATTAATCCCTCAACATTATTTTTTATTACAGAATAAGTCAAAATAAGCTGGGAATTAAAGTCATTAATAATAGCGTTCCTTGGCTGAAGTTTTAGGAAAAGGGCACCCGCTCCTACAAATGGCTCATAATAAGTATATTCCCTTAAGTTTTCCGGCAAATATTTTTCTATTTCTGGAAGCAATTGTCTTTTACCGCCAGCCCATTTTAAATAAGGCTTAATAAGAGGATTAGTTTTAGTTTTTGGCATGAAATTTTCCCCCTTTAGCGAAGTATGAGAACATATGTTCATCTAATAATATGTCAAAAAGGGACACAAGTCAAGGGATAATTAGCCACCAGGTCACTTTAATTTAAATTTTAAAGGAAAAGTCCGTCTTTACTTGTTTATCTCATAGTTTTTTACTCTTTCAAATTCTTTTGTATTTTTCAACTTTCTAACTAAATATTCAACCCATTTATCAGTGTATACATAGTCTTTATGCACAACATCATATTGGCAAAATTCAGGGTTACAACCTTCTGGTTGTCTGCCACTTTTTCTAGCCTTGTAACATTTCCAGGCTCTTGTATGCATATCCATAGTAATTTTCTTACCCAATCTTTCATTAAGAATTGCACATACGTCAGATGGCCTGAATTTTCCTTGATTGGCAACCGGTATTCTCTTTTCTTTTATTAACTCAATACATTTTTTTAATCCAGCATAAGCTTGGGGATTATTTGGGTCATATTTTACTACTTTCAAAGAATAGTCAGCAGTATTGATATTATTTGCCGGCACTTCAATTAGATATGCTCTAAAACAGTATTTATTATCTGATAGAATTTCTTCCTTTAAACCTCTTTTAAAATTATCAATATATTGCCTTAGTTCTTCATAATGCTTCTTCTGAAATTGATGCATTGTTTTTATCTGTGCATCATTTTTTGTAGCTGTTGTTTGCAACGGAAGTGATAAAGAGCTACTTAGAGCATAATAATTACCAAATTGTTTAATTAACAAAGCCTCAAAATTTAAAAGAAGTGCCTGACATTCTCCAAATATATTTATGTCCAGTTCTGGTACATACCTGTGTTCAATCTTATTCCTCAATTGAATAAAAAACTCAATATTCTTTTTTTCTGCATCAGTAATAAGATTTTTTACTTCTTTTAAACAAAAGTTTAGTTCCCACGCTTTTTTATCACCATCTATAATGGTATCTTTATAAAAATAATCAACTTTTTTAGACTCAAAAAATGCATGCAAGAGTGCAGTCCATGCTATTATCATCATAACAATGTACCCTTCTGAACGAAACAAAGTTATCGGTCTATTATAAATATCTATTGCCAGAACGGCTGCATCCCTTGCTTTAGTGACCAATTCTTCAACATTGCTCGGAAGATTTGGTCTAAATGGATCCTGACTAAGGGTGTCTTTCTGTGACATCATTTTTTCATATTCAGCTTCTGCATAATTATTGATTTTTGCTAAATATTTGCCATTTTTCTGCCGATACAATATTTTTTCCCATTTTTTCGTTAAATATGTTTTGACAGTAACTATACTCCAACCTGTTGCTTTCGCTATTTCGTCTAAAGAAAACGATTCTCCCCTGCTTTCTTTTAAAAGGAAGAATTTATACGAAGCTTTTATGTGAGCATTAGTTTTCATCGTGTACACCATCCTTAACAATAAAATGGTCTTTAATTTGTTTTACCATATTTAGCAAATAGGTTTAATGCTGCAACAATGAAATCAGAAGTTAATAAAAACAAACAACATACCCAATATTAATGTCACTTTTTATAGCAATTGAGGAAATGTATTGCATCTGTATCGTACTTATCTCATATAATGAACTTGAAAAGGGCTTTCGCAAAAGCAAGAGTCCTTTTCAAGTTACTATGGCTTAACTGTTGTAAAGCTATGGACACGTTTTTACAAAATTGTAACATGGTCAACAGCTACATTACTTAAATTTCTATAAAGAAATAATTAAAGCAAAAGATAGAAAGCAATTATTTTCAAGCATTAAGCAATTAAAGTTTTAGTAAGTTTTATCATATGAAATAATAATCAAAATAGCACTTTAATCTTTTCCATAAAGTTTATTACAAAATTGTTCACAAGTCATTTTACCAGTCAATAATTTTTTTAAGTCTTCATCAGTGATTTCTATTATTGCATTATGCTCAATCATACCTTGAAAGTCATATGCATTTCCAATTTTTTGTAATTTTTCATTATACTTTTTAAGCAAATAACCAAGCATTATCTTTCTGAAACTATAAAGCTTATAAGCACTATAACTTAAATAAACTTCTGAAAAATGCCTGGAAGATAAATTCATAATATTCCAATGAGACTTCCCTACACTTTTTAGAAGTTCAATATCATGCTTTTTTTGTAACTCAATAAATTTTAAGTCTATGTCTCTTCCTCGAAAGTTGTTAATGGGATCATCTTTACTAGCATCGTACAATTTATCCAAAACATTTACAAAAAAATGCTTTGAAATACCAACTTCTGTTAGACTGAACTCTATTAAATTGTCTTTTGCAATTTTAACTAATTTATATTTGCCACTATATTTTCTCGTAATAAAATATACATAATTACATAAAGAAAAAGAATACAGATAATTTATGTTTTGAAAATCAATAGCTTTCAAAACATGTTTACTGTCAAAGCCAAGATTAACTAATGCATACCCTTCACCGCAAGTAATAAGTGAAATCAGATTATTAGATAAAAGTTTATCAAAATCATAACGCAAAAAACTATGTGTCCTGTATTCTAGCATTGATCTTAGTTTCAAATTTGCTGTATCTACATAGAAAAAACAATCATTCTGATTTTTTAGAGATAAAGATATTGATAGATGCATTGACATATCTTCTAAAAACTTATTAGAATAATGTTCGCTTAAATATTTTGAATATGACAAGTTTTCATATATTTCAATTGGTGTTTGAATATAGTTTAATTTTTCTTCGTCTTTTTTATTTATTATCATTTAGCTCTTGCTCCCAGTTTGAACTGCTTCTAAACTTCTTATCATCTGGAACATTTTTATTTACACACATTACAAGAAATACTTCAAATGCTTTGTTAAAATAAGAAGTACCAACACCACTATCAAAAAAAGCTTTTATTAAACTACTCTGTGTGTCTATTTCATTCACATGGAACGGATTGTTATAATTGGTTTTGTACTTTAAAAGCTTTTTATTTATAATGGCTTGTTCAATGCGCGTACGCCAATTTGTTTCAATCACATCACGATTATATATTCCTATATTTTTATTCTCTTCGAATAAGCAGGAATTAATTATTGCAGCATAAAAATCATTTGAACGTGATTGTAGTTTACAATTTATAATCTTCACAGAATCAAGTACAATATTTTTCCATTTTTCATCCACGAGTTCACCCATAATATATGCATATCCACTAATTTCTGAATATTCAACAATAGGCTTAACTAAAACATTAATAGCTGAAGGTTGTTTAAAAGATTCTTTAATCCGATCCGTATCTTTTTTTATAAACTTTTGATATACAATCACAATATCAAGTAATTTTTGATACAAAATTTGAAAATTATCAAAATCTAGTGCACATAGCGAATCAATCAAATCATCACAGACATAATTATAGCAACCACCAAGCAGATCTGGATAATCGCTATATTCTTGCTTATCGTTGTTATAAAAAAGTATGGCACAATTCGCCCAATCTGCTATTGATTTATGATATACGGTTATCAATTTGTTCTTTAGGGAAGTTAAGCAATTATCTTTCCAAATAACTGTTGTCTCAATATGCTTTGCTTGCATCATTGAAAGCAAACTATTAAGTCTGTTGCAAGAAATCATACCTTTATTATACATTTCAATTATACTAACATACCCACACATGGCTTCCATAAACAATTGGTTGCGTGTCAACTTTTGAACATGATTAAAAGAATTATCAATAATAGTATCAATACAAACTGCAATTTCACACAAATAGTCATAAACTTTATGTGCAGTATGCTGTTCCACATACCAATTACTAGTAATTTTTCTTCCCTCAATAGAACATTCTAGCTCAATTGCATTAAATAAATTTTTGCTATCATCATTATTTAAAAAATCATTTTTAGAAATATCCATTTCATCATATTTTGTAAAAAATGTTGCCTGTTTTAATATTTTATTACAATCAATCTTAGATAAATACTCATTAACAGCTACAATGATTGATGTGTTATTTCGAAATATCTCTAGAATTGTCGAATCAGCCAATGCATAATCCTCAGATTTATTTTCCGATCTAAAAAATTTCTCACCTAGTTCTAATACCTTTAAATGATATTGATTGATAGCATTGAAGAAATAATTAACAGCATGAGCATTAACTGCTTTCTGAGCCATTTTGTTAAAATTTGCTAAAAGCAAAAACAGATCATGCCAATTATTGTTTTTTATCAAATAACTAAAAATATGAGCATTAATCTTGAACAAAAATTCTTCAAACCAAAATATATTTAATTTTATTTTTTGTGGTAAAAATGTTCCCGTTTCTATTGCTATTAAAATTTCAGTGTCAGTCGCAAAATGCCATTTTTCATATTCGCTTTTATTACGATACCATTTAGAATTATATGGTATCATTATTTTTTCATTCCAATACTCAGAAAGTAAGATATTATTTTGTTTAGTAAATTCAACCATAGAAAGGCTATTTATATTAGAATGAATATTAAACAATGCTATGTCTTCTATAACAGTAAGGTAATATAGGCTTTGTTGACTAAAACTATATTGAAATTGGGAATCATGAAAAAATGTACTATTACAAGTTACTTGTTTTATATTATGCAATATCTCTTGGCGTGGGTCTAATGCAATACTATTTGTATCAGCCAATCTATTACGCCTAAATCCAAATAGCCCAAAAGATGTGATTAAATAAATTGTAAAAAGCATAAAACACAAAGTTGAAAACGATCCAATGGGTTTTCCAAATACTATAGATACAAGTAACATAAAAGAAAACACTATATATGTACTTATAAGGCTTATTGCATGATTAGTTATCGCATCATTTTCAAAAAGAGATACTATTGAAGTCGGCGCACTAGCGTACTTAGATGAATATATAGAAGCAATTGTATCACAATATAAAGCGATAAAAACACCGGCAACACCAACACCAGAGATAATTACATTGAACATCAAATTATTGTTTACAGCAATATATTCTATAGCAAAAAATGTTTCTAGCAAAGTATCTACATAAGCGGCTAAACTTACCAAAATTAAAGCAAGCACAATTTTTTTTAGTAAAATCTTAACAATGAGCATATAAATATCATGCATTAAATTTTGGTTATAAATATAGCTATTAATTCTATATCTCTTTAATTTAAACCAGAAACATATTTTTTTTAAATATCTTTGGACAAAACTAACTATATCCTTTTCCATACTCGCTCTCCAACAGACAATATTTTATCCGTAAAACATATAGGCAAATTATAATCACCATTTTATTCTCGTCAATTGTAAATTAGACTTATTCTTTTTAATGCTATTATATTAAGTTTCTCATGTTTATAATACAATTCTTTTCCGCAACATTTTTTGAATTTTAGTCCACTGCCACAAGGACACAAATCATTACGCCCAACAATTTTAATGTTAGTTTTTAATCTATATTCAATCCTTTTTTCAATAGAAAAGTCCTGTAAAAACGGATGCCCAATTTTTAGAAATTCTTCTATTTTTTTAAATTCATAACCATTTTTATCAGACAATTCCAGAACGCATCTTTTATCATCAGGGTTCTCCACTATAGAAACTTCTTCAATCTTTTTCACCTTATCTATAACTTCTTGTGCCATTTTACCCCAATATAATTTGCCCTTAACATGGGGACAACATAGGCCAAGCATTGATGCTCCGCAAATACTACAGTGTGATTTTTCAACAATATAACCTGCACTTATAAATAAATTAAATGGATATAATGTCTCATAACTTAAAAGCATATGCTGAATCTGTTGGACCTCTAAAGCATTTTCTATAGATGTATAATTATTAATAACCTGTATTATATCAAAACAATCTTGCAATTTACTCCATGAATCTCTATATCGTTTGCATTGAAGCATAGTAAAATATTCACTCAAACAACAAAATAAATAAAAGTACAGTTTAAATATATATTGAGCATTTGCAAGATTTTCGTCACTTTTATTTATAGCTATATTGAGTATTGTATCAAAAAGTTTTCTACTTTTATCATACTCTTCATATGGATTTGAAAAGTCATAGCAAGACAAACGTTTCTTTTTCTTGTTAAGTAAATAAATAATATCATTTATTTCTTTTATGCTTCTTTTATGTATGAAATATTTTAGCATGGCATTCACAGTTTTTTAAATTTGGTTGCCTTGAAAGTTTCCACAAATTTACTTGCTGGGCCATTATAATAAAATTCTTTACCTTTGTTATTGTTTTTCACTATTATTTTCACATCAACATTCGACTCGTTACGACTATTGATACGTCCTTTGATGTAGTCAGAAATATAATTAGTAATAAGCCCTATAATTATTGGCAATAAAACATCTTTACAAATTATAGTAGGCAACCACAAATCAGCACAATGTAAAGAAAGTACCTTTATATCACCATCTGCTAAATAATCGACTGTATATTTTGATCCTTTTCCATTACAATATTTTAAAAAGCTAATAGTTTCTTTTGCAAAATAGTAATTAGAATCATGATACTGCGTCGGAACTGCTAATATGTCTATATTTCTCAATTTATCTTGCGTGGTTTTACTTATTTTCTCTTTAGCAAAGTATTCGTCAAACGAAATTTCTATATCTTTAATTAAGATATGATTCATGCATCTTTTTTTATCAACAGGCATCACAAATCCTCCGTATTATTAAATAAAATCATTACATCTCATGTATATGATAACACATTATAACTGGTAAACAAGTCTTTGCATTTGAGTATTTTGCAAGATTAGTTAAGCTCTTTTCTGATATCATAAAATCACTAAATTTGACAGTAATGTAAGAAATATAATCATGCTAAAGCTCTCATATATAGTATTTTTTCTGGAAGCGTCCTTTTTCATATATGATTACTCCAACCATTTTTCCAACGATATTGCTTACTTTCTATGATTTTTATGCTTTTATTGGCAAAAAAATAAATGGTGTCTTTGAAAAAAGCACCATTTTAAGCCAATTATTGTATATGTGTATAATACTGATAAGGCCTTTCGCAACTACGAACCAAAAGGTCGAGTGTTCGAATCACTCCGGGGCCACCATATGAATACTTAAGGACTTTCGCGATGCGAAAGTCCTTTTTGTTTCCCTACTCTTCTTTTCTAATCAGCTAAATATTAATATCATTTTTATACTAAATTCATATTGAACTTTGCAGTCACTATGATAAAATGTAATCAATTAGAAGCGGTACTTTCCGTGT
>Ga0268357_102168_pt1 | contig 9810 bp, 7 predicted proteins | sample BioMet10_FD_192466 | JGI IMG/M metagenome (GOLD analysis project Ga0268357, IMG submission 192466) | Sewage microbial communities from Oakland, California, United States - Biofuel 10 (Illumina Assembly) | ecosystem: Engineered > Wastewater > Sewage > Unclassified | place: USA: California... | reverse complement strand
TGCTGTTTTAAAGAACGATAATAAAGGAAAGATACGATAAAGGACATGCAAAGGAATAGGCCAAAAACCCAAATATAACGCTTCTGCCAACCATCTTTAAGATGCAACATGATGCTCCTCCGCACAGTGTTGTTAAGTAAGTGTAATTATAGGGTATTTTTACTAGTTAAGCAATGACCAAACAAGCGTTTTCAATTTTCGATTATATTTCAAAATACTTATAAATATGCTAGAATAAAAATATATTAAATAAGAAATGATGTCTAGGACCACTAACGACTCCATTTGTTAGTGGTCTTTTGCGTACATATCAGTGGGATGTTTTTGTCACATCAATAATGCTATATTAATAATGCAGGAATGTTTATGAGATATTTACTTAAGGGGGCTTTTTCATGTATACTGTTCCACCGAAAAAAATGCTTATTATTAACATTTTGGAGATTTTGAAGAAGTACACAGATGCAGAACATAGACTAAGCCAAAAAGAAATCGCAGACATATTAGCAAAAAATTATAATATGGAAGTAGATCGTAAAGCTGTGAAGCGCAATCTAGTGAATTTAGCTGAGTTTGGGTACAATGTTGAAGCAACCGAAACAAGCAGGGTTAATAAAAAAGGAGAAAAGGAAATACTCTGTTCCGATTGGTATTTGGAGCGAGATTTTTCCGATGCGGAATTACGTCTTTTGGTGGATGGGTTACTTTTTTCCAAGCACATCCCCTATAGCCAATGCAAAACCTTAATAGAGAAGCTGGAAGGTCTCTCTAATAATTATTTTAAATTTAAAGTTAAACATATAAGTAACTTACCGGAAAACATGCCGGAGAATAAGCAGCTATTCTATACCATAGATATTTTGGACGAAGCCATCAGCAAGGGGAAAAAGGTGGAATTTTGCTACAATGCTTTCGGCACGGACAAAAAGCTGCACAACAAATTAAACGATGAGGGTAAGGTACGTAAATATATAATCAATCCTTATCAAATGGTGGCTACCAATGGTAGATATTATCTGATTTGCAACTATGATAAATATGACAGTGTGGATCACTACAGAGTAGATAAGATCACCGACATCAAGCTGCTGGATGCTCCTGTCAAAGCTAAGGCCAAACTACCGGACCTGGCCGATGGACATGATCTTCCCCAACATATGGCTGAACATATCTATATGTTTTCAGGACCGGGAGATATTGTGACCTTTAAAGCCAAGAAGTATTTAATAGATGATATTATTGATTGGTTTGGTAAGAGCGTGGAGTTCTCTCAGGAAACCAAAGAAGAAGTTACTGTTCGGGTCAAAGTAAATCTACAAGCGATGCACTACTGGGCATTGCAATATATGCAACATGTGAAAGTACTAAGTCCGGCAGGCTTGGTAAAGCAAATAAAACAGGATATTGAGGAAGCAAGCGAAAAGTATAAATAAAAGAAAACCACTGACGACGCTATTAACGTTGTCAGTGGTTTTTGTCTTGTTAAAACTAAAATGTTCTGTTAAACATATCGCTTTTTTCTAGAAATTCTTCAACGGTATTGAAACCAAGTCTATTTAAAAGCTCGATTACATACTCGTTTTCCATGGGAGTTGTCCAATGCGCCTTGTTGGCATAGGCGGCAACATTAGCCTTGCCTTCTTCTTTTTTAATGATGGCCTTAGGTCCACCGACGCAACCACCTACACAACCCATACCCTCAAAGAAGTTGCCTTCTCTGTGACCGGCCAGGATGTCATTAATCATGGCTTTGCAAGCAGGAACTCCATCTGCTGTGCGTGTTTTGATGGCAATCTTGCGGTCGGGATTTAATTTCTCCACGGTTTTCTGCACGGCTTCGCTTACGCCGCCGGCAAAGGCATAGATAATGCCGGCACGAGAAGAATGTTCACGGACAGTTTCTTCTAAATTAACTAAATCTACGTTGTAGGCCTCAAATACATCACGCAATTCCTGATAAGTAATGACATAATCTATGGCATCAGCAATATCAGGTTCACGTCTTTCTGCTTTCTTAGCTAAGCAAGGTCCAATGAACACGGTTTTAGCATTAGGATAAAGAGCCTTCACTGTCCTACCGCCGGCAATCATAGGAGAAACGGTGCCGGGTACCTTGGGTAACAGCTGATTATATAATTTCTTAATCATGGCAATCCACATAGGGCAGCAGCAACTGGTAAGCTGAAAGTCTGACTCAGTATTAATGTTCTTATCAAACTCCAAGGCTTCCTTTAAGGTCAGGATATCGGCGAAAATAGCTACCTCTACCATACCGGCAAAGCCCATATTCTTCAAAGCAGTACGTAGTTTGCCTGCTGTAACATCAGGACCAAACTGACCTGCTACGGCAGGAGCTACCAAAGCATAAACAGGACCATTGTAGATGCGCAAGGTTTCTAGCACCGCCATAATATCTTTGCTGGCAGTAAGCTTATCTGCTTTGCAGGCATCTATGCAAGCGTAACAACCTAGACATTTGGTTTCGTCAATAACAATACCATCCTTGCCATTAGGTGTAATTGCACCAAATTGGCAATTGGCAGCACAGTTCTTCTGCTGCTCAGGTGCGCAATTGCAAGCTCCTGTTCTTAAGACTAAAGGGTGTTTCTCGGGATGCAGCAGGCAATCCAATTGATCAGGGTCAGCGTTTTCTGGGATAGGCTGACCATTTTTTGCCGCATTAGCTTCCAACATGCGTTTATATAGAGATTCGAGAGTATTCATAGGGCCTCCTTAAATGTAAGGTTTGTTGGTATTATTATAACGCAAAAGGAAGAGAAAAAGTTAAGAGAAACGCTGAATGATAAAATATAGTTATTCGTTTTGCAATAAAATTAGCAAAAAGATACGTTAAATAATCATGCAATAACTATAAAACGAAAACGATACTTTTGTTTTCCAAAATCTATTGTGTGTGGTAATAAAGTATGGTAACTTAACACTTGCGAGCGTTATAGCAAGTAGTTAATGTATGAGAAGTAGATATGGGATCGACGCCATATACATTCTTTGAAATTACTATTAATTTCTTTCACCAGTTTTTCTTGGTGTAAATTTTATTACAAACAGCTTGCTATAACCTTGCGAAAAAAGAACTCCCGATATAATCGGGAGTTCTTTTTGTCTTAGAATGTAAAATTAAAATTGGTCCACCAGGTTCTGTAAGACGTGGTATCATTTTTGCCTTTTAGGTTATAGTGCTCTAAGCCAAACATAGTATGCTTGCTAAGCGCATAGTTAATACCGGTACCCCAGCCAAGGAAACCATTTTCGCTATAAGAGCAATTAATGGGAGGAGCCACGATGGTGCCATAACCTTGGTTATAATATTTACCCCACAAGCCCCAGGAGCCAGGTTTGCTTTGGTCGGCTTCTTTAATGGTGTAAGCAATGACCATGCCGTTCTTGGTAGAGTTTTGAGTTTGTGAATTGCTGGCTTTCATAAGAGTGGCGCTTAAGGAAGCGTCATCAAAGGTGTACTTGGTGCTGAAGTTCCACACACCTTTATCATTGGCATCATAACTATCGGCTGAATCAAGTAAATCAATATTTTTGTACAGTTTATCATAGCCGGCAGATAAGTTTAGTTTGCCATGAGTTGTGCTGGCATTGGCACCCCAGAATTTCTTGTAATCAAACCAGCGATAATCTTTAGTAGGTTTGCCATAGTAGGTACCAAATTTTATTTTGTCACCCACTTCTGTTCTCAGGCCATTCATACTAACACTACACAGGTTGCCGTCTGCCATGCTAAGATCCTGTTTACCAATAATTATTTTGGTATCAGACACAGTTCCCTCTACATAGGAAGTTTGTGGAGTCTTATTCTTTAATTCTTTAGAAGAATAACGGATTTGTGCCAAGCTGGGTTTGCTATTAGGCAAAGTAAAAGAAGGGTTAAATGCCAAAGCTGGCACAGAGGTTCCCATGACAAATGCGGCAGTTAAGATTAGAAATTTTTTCATAGACACATCTCCCCTTTCTTCTTGTGTAAATTATATTATACTACATTTAAGACTAATTGTTAAAGGCCTGGTCAAGGAGAGACGGGTTTTGAGGAGCAAAAAAAAACTTCCGATTACTCGGAAGTCTTTAGTAGTTGTTATGTTTTTAGAAGTAAGCGTTTATTTCTGTCCACAAAGTTCTGTGGGAGATATCCATACCCTTTGTATTCAGGTCATAATATTGGAAACCGGCTACGATATTCTTGGCAAGAGTCAGGTCTACACCTGCGCCCCAGCCTTGGAAACCTTGACTGGAATAAATACCGTTCATGGTATGGGCAATAACGGTACCATAACCTTGGTTGTAATATTTGGTCCACAGACCCCAGGAACCTGGTTTAGCTTGCTCAGCACCTTTTAAGGTACCGGTTACAACCAGACCTTTGCCTGTGCTACCAATGGAAGTGGGTTGGTTGATGTTGCTCTTCATGTAAATAGCACCTAGGGAAGCATCACCAAAATTATATTTGGCACCTACATTCCAAATACCATCTTCATCGGCAGGCATCATATCCCAATTGGTTGTTTCTGTAGCGGTATCGCTTTCATAGCCTTTGGAGAATTTATCATAGCCTGCAGATAAATTCAGTTTGCCAATATCAGTGTTGGCATTAACGCCCCAGAACCTGGCATAGGAGAACCAGCCATCTTGATCAGTAGGCTTGCCAAAATATGCTCCGAATTTTACTTTACTGCCCACTTCAGCCTTGATGCCATCCATACGGGTATCGTACAAGTTGCCATCTACAAGGGTAAAGTCCTGACGTCCTGCAGTAACTTTCACAGCGCCAATATTTCCTTCCAGATAAGCACGTTGGAATTCGGTATCACTGGTGCCATTATCTGCAGTAAGGTCTTGAATATTTTGCAGCATTCCTACGTATCTCCAGTTGTCATTAACATCGCCGGTGAACCAGACACGGGAACGCAAACCGTTATTATGAGATTTGAATTTTGTGCCACTGTAGGTAGATTTTATATCTTGGTAGTTGTAACGGACATGACCGGTAATTCTGGTGTTGTCAGCTTTCTTCTCCAGCTTGGCAACGCGTACTCCCAGATTATCTAATTCGTCGGCAAACTCACCAACCAACTTGTCATCAGCACCAATGGCGCCTTTGGCCAAAGCCTTAGCAACGATTTGTGCCATTTCGTAACGAGTCATAGTGCGCTCGCCTTTAAAGCTGCCATCTGGATAGCCATCTACAATGCCTGCGGCAGCAAGCTTTGCCACGGAAGCATATGCCCAGTGACCGGCTGGCACATCAGAAAACGGATTAGCGGCAAAGGCTGCCCCAGAAATGCCCAAAGCCATTGCTACTGCCAAAATTAAAGTCTTTTTCATTAGATAATACCCCCCAACAAATCATAATAAAATATTTTCTCATAGTTTAGCACAACATAGATAAAAGGTAAATAAAAAAATCACACTTTCTCTCCATTATTATAATGTTTTTAATCAAAACATGTACTGAGGCAAAGCTCAGGGGTTGGAGGAAAGCGTGATTTTATAATAAATTTTTGGGTTCGGGGATAAAGAAAGAGAAAACAAAGGCTACAACGCCCATGATCCAGAGAATATTCAGGGCGGAAGCAACACCATAGAGATCGGCCATATGTCCCACAAAGGGTGCTACTAGGCCACCTATGGTAGTGCTGACGCCTAGGGTTATACCGCTGGCAAAACCGATATTTTTGGCCAGATAGGTTTGGCCAAGGTATACAGAAGGGCTATAGGATAGAAAGACTGCAATACCTACAGGGAAAAGCAGTAACATTGCTAGCCATTCGGTAGTAGTGTGGTTTAAGGCAAACATGGCAGGAATCATGATTAAGTATGTTATCTTGATGATTTTGACGTTGCCAAATCGGTCAGAGAGAACTCCGCCAAAGTAGGTGATAAAGGCGCCTAGAGTAAAGAGAATAGTTAGGGCAAAGCTACCTGTGGCAGCGGAAGTATGCAGTACAGCTACCCAATAAATAGGAATGAAAGAATTGCACAAGGTGAAAGCTACACTTCGTGCTACAATCAAGATAAATAATTTGCCGAAGGAAACCCAATCGTTTTGTAAACCGCCTGGACTAGCTTCCTTATCTTCTTTATCAGCTGCTTCTGCTTGAGCAAGGATGGAAGGCATATGATAGTACATGAAGAAGGCAGCGACGATATTAATTAAGCCAAAGATTACCAGACCGCGTATGCTATATTTATAAGCACACAGACCAGCCAACAGTGGTCCTACTGCAAAACCTGCATTACCACCTACGGAAAAGCTGCCCAGAGCCTGGCCCTTGAATTTGCCGGAAATCTTATTAACCATGAGGGCAGCTTCCGGATGAAATACGGAAGAACCAAGTCCGCAAACCATAACAGCAAAGAAAATAACCCAATAGTTGGTACTAAAGGCAATGACAGAAAGCGACAACCCACAAAGTACGGGACCTAAAGGAACAAACCAGGGCTTGGACACCCTGTCTGAAAAATAGCCAAACAAGGGTTGAGTGACAGAGGCTAGAAACAAATTGGCAAAAATTAGAGATGCTGCATCCCGGTAGTTCAGGTTACAGGTACTTATGAAATATGGTAAAAGGGCGGGGATTGCTCCTTGTGCCCAGTCGGTAATAAAGTGGCCAAAGGCCAGTAAATAGATTAAAGGATTAATTTTGTGCATAGTAGGACCTTCTTCAAGATATATTGCTTGTATTATAACACAATGCCGAAAATCCTGCTTATGTACCGTTAGATACGGTTCAAATTGATACATCAGTCAACAAATTTATTTTGTGAATTTTCCAATAAAGAGTTGTTGGATTTTGTTGTAAACATACTTTATACTTTGTTCATAAGGATGCAAGATGATGTTCTTGAAAAGTAATCGTATCTTGTTAATCGTGTAAAACGGCTTTGTCAAAACTTTTTTCTTTAGATCCGGAACTAAGGTGAAAAGTAATTAGCCCAAAAAGTTGCTTGAGCTGAGGAGGCACCATAATGACTGTACGTTCTTTTTGTAATGGTATGTTACTGTTATCCCTATTCATGTTAATAGGCTTTTTTATCAGAGAAAAAATTAAACCTCTGCAAAAATTGTTTTTACCATCTTCTTTAATAGGCGGTCTTGTCTTATTGCTTTTGGGACCACAGGTAGCCCATGTAGTAGCTATTCCTGCTGAATTTGCTAAAATGCCGGGCGTATTAATTGATATTGTTATGGCTTCTTTAATTTTTGGTGTAACTATTAATAGAGAAAAGTTACATTCTTATTTAGACTATACTTGCGTTCCTATGACTGCATACGGCATGCAAATGTGCGTAGGAACTGCTCTTGGTTACTTCCTTTCCCAAATCTGGCCGGGCTTACCCTTAGGCTGGGGTGTTATGGGTGTGTTTTCCTTCCATGGCGGTCATGGTACTGCCGCTGCAACAGCTTCTGCTTTTGAAAAGTTAGGCGTAGAAGGAAACATGGCTATGGGCATGGTTTTATCTACCATTGGTTTAATAGTAGCTATGAGTGTTGGTATGGTTTTGGTTAACTATGGAATTAGAAAAGGTTGGGGTACTTTTGTTAAGGAACCAACTAAACAACCTGACTGGTTTTATGGTGGTGCTTTACCGCAAGATCAGCAAAAGCCTACGGGTCATACTGTAACCACTAGTATCAGTATTAATCATTTAGCTTTTCAAGTTTGTTGGTTGTTAGTGGCTTTGTTGATAGGCCAAAAGCTTTTTGCCCTGTTAACCTATTTCATGCCTGCTATTAAAGTACTTCCTAGCGTTCTTCACGGTATCGTTGGTGGTGCTATTATGTGGAAAATTATTGAAATTATGAAATGGCAGAAATATGTAGATTTAAAAACCATTAAAATGCTTAGCGGTTTTTTACTGGAAATAGTAGTATTCACTGCTATGGCAACTCTTGATTTAAAATTAGTTACTACTTACGTTGTAGCTATTGCCATTTATTCTATTGTCATTACTGTTATTACTCTTCCTATGGTTGTCTATGCAGCACGGAAGTTCTGTAAGGAAGAATGGTTCGAAAAAGCTGTTATGTGTTTCGGCGCAGCTACCGGTAATACTTCCACCGGTTTGGCCTTATTGCGTGCTATTGATCCAGAGTCTCAATCTTCAGCCGGTGATTCCCATGGTATCTATTCCGCTATTATGGGTTGGAAGGATGCCTTTTGTGGACTTACTCCTCTCTGGTTAGTGGGTGGTTTCAGCGGGATTGTTATGACATGCGGTGTAGGTTTTGCAATTATGGTAATTGCAGCAGTTTTAGGTTTTATATTCTTTAATACAAAGAAAAGCGTTTATGAGTGATAAACATGTATAGAATAAACAAATAAAAGAAACTCCTTTTTAGTAGAAGTAAAATTCTACTAAAAAGGAGTTTTTTAGCTGAAGATAATTTTAAACAAGCTTTGATAAATGAAATCTGGTCTTATTTAGGGAGTTTTTATTATGGACGTTATTTCACTGCTCTTGCTAAATCTGTTGCACCAATACTAGCAAAGGTATTTGTGATAAGCTCTTGGAATCTAAGCATATATTTAGTCATATATTGCCTGGAATTGTTAACCATATAACGTCTGTGATATACCTCTTTTCCCATGTACATAAGAGGGAAAATATTTACCTTTTTGGAAAGAGAAGGCAAGCTGTTAATTAAGTTGGTTTGGGAAATAAAGCAAGCGGAAAGAGCATTAGAACATATGGTGGAAGTAAGCCCCACAGAAGTTGAAGAAAAATATACTTTGGGACTAAAAGAGGCTTCTTCGAAGCATTTACTAATGGAAACACCAAGAATATTAGGAGGAGATACAATAGAGAAAGGCAACTCTTTAAAGTCTTTTACATAAGCACCTTGCAAAGCTTTTTCTTTTAATGTTTTGCGTTCTTTGCCGTAATATTTTTTTAATAGGTCTTCAGAAATGCATAAATAAATTTTGTCTTCCATAATAAGAGAAGTCTTTAAACTGGGAACGTTATCATTAATAACAGTCAAAGCCATGTCTAATTCGCCATTGAGTAGAAGTTGCTGCAATCTTGCAGAAGTAAATTCTGTTACATCAATGCTGACGTTTGGATATTCTTTGGCAAAGAGCGGTAGTACGACAGGTAAGCAAGTACGAGAATTGAGGTAAGAGGCGCCAAAACGGATATGACCAAGTTGTTCACCTTCAATATCTGCCAAGGTGTTTTCAAAATGTTGCTTTTCTGCCAAAACACTTTTGGCAAATGATAACATTTCTCTACCGGCATCAGTGAGCATAAGCTTGGGTTTACGGTAGAAGAGTTTAATCTTAAATTCTGACTCCATACGCATAAGATGATTGCTCAAGGTTTGCTGAGAAATAAAGAGCCTCGCAGCTGTTTTAGTAATATTCAAATCCTTGGATAATTCATTAAAATAGTACAAGCTGATAATGTCCATGCTAGCTCCTTTGCAACAAAAAAAATTTGTCGACATTACTAAATAATACTGTTTGTTTTTGTTGTAAACTGATAGTATCATAAAACCATACAAAAAGCAAAATCAATGGGAAATACCTAAGGAGGTAAATAAAATGCCTGTTGGGAAAAGAATATATTTAAAAAGAGAAATGCCTGATCATGATGTAATGATGGAATTCAAAAAAATACCGGCTTCTAATGTAGCAGATGTTATGGAACGTAGTTGCGCTATGAATCCACGCATTCACCTTATGAGCAGTCCTAAGGATCAAATGAATGTAGGACCTGCTTATACGGTAAAGGCACGTGCCGGCGATAATTTGGCTCTTCATGCAGCTTTGAATTATGTTG
>Ga0268357_102166_pt1 | contig 9821 bp, 7 predicted proteins | sample BioMet10_FD_192466 | JGI IMG/M metagenome (GOLD analysis project Ga0268357, IMG submission 192466) | Sewage microbial communities from Oakland, California, United States - Biofuel 10 (Illumina Assembly) | ecosystem: Engineered > Wastewater > Sewage > Unclassified | place: USA: California... | reverse complement strand
AACACCCATAAAGAAACCTTTTATAGAATACTCGTTGGAACTATATTCTGTTTTAAGGTATCTATAGCCAAAATTAAGATCCAAATTTTTGGCAAGATTGTAACCCAAACCTGCCTCACCCAGAAGCGTGCTCTTAGTTCCAAGCGCAAAGTTACCATACAAGTCCAATTTATTGGTTAACGGCGTCTTGGCAACTATACCTACCTGAGCAACATTATTTTTTCTAGTTTGTGAAGCTACGTTGCCATGCAAATAATCCCAGCCAACGTAGGCTGCTGCCTTTGGGTCAAAGCTATATAAAACATTTAGCTCATTTTGATAACCACCCACATGATAATTACCGTACCCATTATCCAAATTGCCTGTAGTTAAATCATGGTAGCTGTATTGTACACCCCATTTATCAGCAATGGCATATGTTGCGGTACCTGCGAAACCTATCTTGCTGTCACCGGAAAGGTTTTCACCTGCAGCACCTATTTTATCAAACTTGCCACCATGCTGCCAACCACCAACATCAATCTGTAAATCACCCTTTTTGAATTCAGTCATCGGGGTAGCCCCTGCAACAGATACTACACACAAACTTGCTAACACAATAGCCGCCAATATTTTCTTACTCATATTAATCACAGTCTCCTTAAACAATATTTTTAGTAACTCTATTACGTTTAGTATAGCATATTTTTATTTTCTTTGTATGTTGAAACTACATAGAAAATTTTCTGTTCCCTTTTTCACCAAGAAAAAGTAAGAATATGGTCTACCCTTTCACAATTTCATTTTATCTTGGTGTCCACTTTGTTGTACAATTTCCAAAAAACTGCTACGTTATCAAGTCTAACTTTTTGGGGTAACAACACGGTACTTTTGTCTCACGCGGTTCATGTTAGACAAAAGTACCGTCCTCTTGTCCCACCGTCGCACCTTCTTAATTAACTCTCAGCTTTTCATAAAGTTCCCGCATTGTCTTATGCAGAACATGGTGAAACAGGTTTGGCGCCAGCTCATTTAAGGGTTCCAGCACAAATAGTCTATTGGCAATGGAAATAACGCTGCGAGGAAACTTGTTCCGCAATTGTTTAATGGCAGAAACTACCTGTAGTTGCTCCTCTTCCAGATTAACCGACGTAGCACCAGGCCTGGCACATTCGCCACTTAGCGCCAGCATTTCCTGTTTCAGAATGTTGACCGCAGGAGCTTTGACCTGGAGCAACTTCAGCGGTTCCAGCCAAACCAGCTCGTGGGAACGTATTTCCAGCTTGGCAATAGCCCGCTGGTTATGGGCACCGTATTTGCTAATTTCCTTAGAGCAGGGGCAAAGTGTTTGAATGGGCACCTCCGCACAAACATTGAGCTCAAAGGTCTCTCCTTTCTCAGTCCGTTAGTTGCATTTTAAATCCAATAAAGCTTCTGCGCCGGAAACAGGCGCTTTTTTCTTGATAAAATAAGGAAATTGCAATTCAGCATAGCTTGCTTCGCTTGCAGTTTCTCCTTCATCTCATCATTTAAAACAAAAGTGGTTAAGGCTCAAGGACAACTAACACAGTCATCCTATATTGCACTTAACCACAGATATTTGTCACAGGTCCCTCCACCGCATTTGTTAAAGCCTGTCCATAAAAGATGGGAGAGAGCAATAACAGCATTATTTACGTTCCTTTATAAGAGGTACAGTTTTTATAATCCTGTCCAACCAATAATTTGCAAAATAGTTATTGAAATTATTGACAAAATAATTTGACAGCCCAATAACGGTAACATCCATTTTGCATATCTTGCCCAGTCAGTTTTAGCAATAGCTAAAGATCCCATTAATGTCCCCGCTGTTGGGAATATACAATTAGAGAAGCCATCACCGTATTGGAAAGCTTGCACGGCAACCTGCCTTGTAATACCAACCAAATCAGCTACTGGAACCATTAGCGGCATAACTGCAACAGCTTGTCCAGATCCAGAAGGAATAAGGAAATTAATAAACAGGTTAGCGATAAACATGAAGTTCGCCCCTAACACCGGTCCCATATAGCCCATTGGTATTGATAACCAATACACTATGGTATTTAAAATCTTACCATTAGCCAAAATAATGGAAACGCCATTAGCAAAGCCAACAATAAATGCTGCATTTGCCATTTTACCACAGCCACCAATAAAAGCTTTAGTGGTGCCATTCACTCCCAAACCATTAACCAAGCCTACAATCACTGCAACTATGAAAAAGGTAGTACTCATTTGATCATAGCTCCAATTAAACTTGATTGAACCTATAAGAATAACCCCGATGGCAACAGCTAAGCTAAATAAGCTTAAGGTATGTTTCCAACTCATTTTACCTTCTTTTTCTTCTAAAGCAACATTAGCATTCCCCTCTGATTGCATACCCATATACTGAGAAGGATCAAGACCTTCTTCGGCATTTAAGCTTTTAGTTGGATCGTTTTTCACCATTTTCATATAACGCAATGTAAAATAGTAACACATAAAGAAATTAATAATATGGATTATGACACGAACACCTAGTCCAGAAAATATTGGCAATTCTGCAATAGGCTGTGCAGTACCAATGGTTGACGGATTAGCCCAACCAACATTAAAACCAGAATAAGCTCCCATATATACGAGAAGGAAACCAGTAAAATTATCATAGCCAAGACTGGTTGCCAAAATCATTCCAATAGGAACCAAAGCTACCGTTGGATTTGCAAAAACACCTGCTGCTCCGCCTATAGACATAAACAACATTACTAGAAATACCAAAATCTTCACATTAAGATTCTTCTTGCTGGCGAGTTTGCCAAAGGCTGCCTCGATTGAGCCTGTTTTTTGTAATAGTTCAACTGCTCCACCACAAAACATAATCATAAACATTAATTTAGCCGCTTTATAAGCCCCTTGCACTACACCCATACATGTTTCCCAAAATCCTTGTGGTGAACTGGGAACGACGTGATATGTACCGGCCACTACCCTATTCAAATTTCCTACTTTTTCCATATCATATGCGCCGGCAGGAATTATCCATGTAGCTACTGCACAAATAATCATCAGCATAAACATTAAAGCACAAGTAGTTGGGATTTCGAACTTTTTCTTTTCGCTCATTTTTTATTCCCCTTTTCATGTGTTGACAAACTTTTTATCCATTATTTTGAATAATCCAATGCAAACTGAGCCATAACAGTTGCCCCTATCTCAATAGCAGCATCATCAAAAATGTTATACGGACTGTGCAGACCTATGCATGTATTTAGATCGTCATTACTTGTTCCCAACCTAAATTGAGCCACCGGGATACGGGCACCAAATCTGGAAAAATCTTCTGAGCCTAAAGAAGGATTGGGAATATTATTTATGTTCTCCTTACCGATAGTTTTCTGAGCAGCTACCCTGATTTTTTCAATCAAAGTTGCATCATTATCCAAAGCCGGTACCCCATCATCCTCGGAAATATCAACCACGGCTTCAGCACGCATAGCTGCGCAAGAACACTCGGCAATACGTTTAATAGCACCCAACATCTTATGCCGCCCTTGTTCATTTAAGGCCCTTAGGGTACCTTCTAATTTAACCTCACTTGGCACAATGTTCATTGCTGTACCTCCATGAATCGTACCAAAGGTCAAAACTGCTGCTTGCACTGGTAGATTTTCCCTAGATACAACTGTTTGTAGTTGGGTAAGCATATATGCAGATGCAACAATCGGATCCACAAAAGCCTCTGGGTGAGCACCATGCCCTCCTTTACCCTTAACAGTAATAACAATTTTGTCTGATGATGCATTGGCAGCCCCCGAACGCAAGCCAATGGTCCCTACCTTCCAGTCTGGCGAGCAGTGCAATCCTATGGCACATTCACACTGCGGTTCCAAATCCATAGCACCAGCCTCCAACATTGTTTGGGCACCGGTAATTCTTTCTTCTGCCGGCTGAAAAAACAACCTGACATTCCCAGCCAACTCATCTCTCATCTCTTGTAGCACTCTAGCCGTTAATAGCAATGTGGAACAATGAATATCATGACCACATGCATGTGCACAGTTATTAATGCTGGCAAAAGGCAACTTTGTTTCTTCCTTCATTGGCAGAGCATCAATATCTTCTCTCAGTCCTATTGTCTTACCAGTTTTTTCCCCTCGTATTATTGCAGTCAAACCAGTTTTCAAGCCTGGCAATTCCTGAATCTCTATACCGTAATCATTAAGCTCTTGTCTAATAAGTGCTGTCGTTTTGATTTCTTCATACCCCAGTTCAGGATTCTGGTGTAATTTTCTTCGTATTTCTACTGCATGTTCGGCGTACTTTTTTACAATTTGTTGTATACCTTGCATTAAGACACCTCTCTCATTTTTGTTGTGTGTTCAGCCTTTAACAACATCGGTGGCCAAACCATGACACTTTCTGTGATTTTAGCTTGACTATAGCTATTTTTCGAGAAGATTACTCTTGCTTCGTAGCATAATAATCTAATATTATATGTAAATACTATTAACTACGAAAAAGCAAGTTGTTCCACTCATCAAAATTTAAGCCATCTTAAGTATCAGGCAAAAGCAAAAATTAAAATTATTATCGGATATCACATGACTATTTCATTATTTAAAGCAAAAGTGGTTAAGATTCAAGAATAACGATCACAGCCTGACTGCGGAAGATGGGAGATGTCAACCACAGCATTTGTCAAAGGTTCTACCACCGTTTGTTTAAAGGGCAGGCCACCGCATTATTTATGATTCCCATTATTTATTACATATTACAAAATAGAAAACTAACAATTTTCATGCAATATTACACGCCCAAAAGGTGCTCCTACTTGTTCGCCATCTTTTAAAGCCAGCTTGCCATCAATGAAAACATCTCTAATGCCTTTGGGTTTGCATAAAGAATCAACATACTCCGCCATATCTTGCACATTTTGATGATCAAAGATGGTAATATCAGCAGCATTACCTTCTCGCAACAAGCCTCTGTCCTTTAGCCCCAGCACATTAGCCGGCAAGGCAGTGATCTTATATATAGCGTCCTCCATGCTCATCAACTTTTCTTCTCTGATTGTTTGTAAATATCTGGGGAAAGTCCCAAAGCTCCTGGGGTGAGAATTGCTATCCATAAAGCTTTTGTCAAAAGAAAGAGCATAACCATCTGTACCAACTGAAATAAATTTTTCTTTCATTATCTTCAGCATATCTTCCTTATTCAGGCAGAAATAGCAACAATTTACTCCCCCTGCTGCCTCAACCAGCAGCTTTGCTACTGCCCTATCTGCCGTAGTATGCATATGCTTGGCAATCTTATCCAGTGTCATACCATTAAACTCGGTATTTTTACCATGACTTGCGACAATCAGTATACAACTGGCACCACCGCGACGCTCCATTTCTTCCGAGATTTCCTGAAGCAATTTAGCGTCTGGAGCAACCAGTCTGGCACACATTTTTTGTGGTCCTCCGTCTGTAGCCCAGTCTGGAATCAGGGCAGACAAACCTGTAGAAGTAGCCAAATAAGGATACTGATCACAGGTAACATCTATTCCTTTTTGCCGAGCGGCCTTAAGCTTCTGCAAGAGTTCGTCTGCTCTGCCCCATTGTGTTTTACCCATGAGCTTTAAATGAGAAATTTCTAAGTGCACCTTTGTTTGTCGTGCTACTTCCAGCATTTCTTCCACTGCTTCAAAGATCTGCGTACTTTCGCTCCGCATATGTACGGTTAGAATAGCATTGTGCTTTTTCAGAACTTTAGCCAGTTCTATGAACTCTTCCATATCACCATAAGAGCTAGGCGGATAAATAAGCCCCAGTGACATGCCAAAGGCACCTCTAGTCAGTTCTCTATCTAATAGTTCTTTCATACGTTTCAGTTCAGCAGCAGAAGCTTTCTGCATGCCAAACCCTACCACACAGCCACGCAAGGTACCGTGTCCAATTAGTACTCCTACGTTTGTCGCAGCCGGATATAGTTCTACATGCTTAACATAGTCGCTGATGGAATCGTCTTCCAGTATGAGTCCATGCATGGGAAGCTGCAAGCCAGTGCTTATAAAGTTAGTCAAAGCTTTCCTTGAAACATCATCCACGGGTAAATTAGACATTCCGCAATTACCTATGATTTCAAGAGTTATGCCTTGATAAAGTTTGCTTTGGGGTTTTAGTCCTTTGACAAACGGACACAAGTCCGAATGAGAATGAATGTCAATAAAACCGGGAGATACTACCATCCCTTTTGCATTTCTAACTTCTTTGGCCTCTAGAGCAAGGTTGCTACCAATTTTGGCAATTTTCCCTTTATCAATTGCAATATCTGCTACATAAGATTTTTCTCCTGTACCATCAATAAGTAAACCTTGTTTGATTAAATAGTCCAACATTTTATTACCCGTTCTTTCTATAGCACATATTTTTCTTTCATATATTCATATACTCCCTTCGCTATATCACCAATGGCCATAATACCGTCGCCAGAAACCTTAAGACCATCCGTGCAAATAGACAAAATATACTTTTGCCCCTGAGGCATAATGCAAATTGCCACATCATTTTGGGTCGTCCACAAATCTCCTGTTTTGTTTGCAATAACTACTTCTCCTGCGGGTGGCAAGCAATCTTCCTTTAAGCTATAGTAATCAGCAGCAGGAATTCTAGCTGGAATTTTATTTCTGCATTGTTGCATAAACATCCCCATGAACAACGGCATCATACGCTGTTTAGCTTTTTCATCTTGACCAAAAATAGTATTGGCTATGACTTCTAAAAATTTTCCTATATCTGCTGCCGTCATCCAGTTATCTTTACCTGCCTTGCGTGCCTCCATATCCAGCATTTTTCTCTGAAGCTTTGTCTTTGACATACCATTTTTTAGGCAAAAATCGTTTACTTTTTCTGGACCACCAACCAGATCTATCATTTGGTTAGTTGCTACATTATCACTTACGGAAATAGCCAAAGTTATCAATTCACCTATAGTAGGCACATATTTGTGATTAAGATTTTGTATTACTCCTGTTCCACCTACTCTATTTTTATCATCAATTTTGATTTCTGTAGCAAGGCTATATTTACCCTGTTCTACAAGTTCTAATAACGTAAGAGCTAAGGGTATTTTTATTACACTGGCGGCAGAGAAAACTCTGTCGCCATTAATTTCTAACAACTCACCATCAGTTAAATCTTTAAAATAAAATCCTATATTACCATAAAAGGATGCTAATTCTGTAAAGACCTTATTACCGATACTCATAGTTCATCCTCCTATAACAATACACCCGCAATTGCTACAACAATAAGTATCACCACAATGATAGCGTAGCCTAATTTTAACATTGATTTTAAATCTTGTGATCTGGCCAAGCCCATTTCTCCCAACATATCCACGCCAGGATAAGCAAAAGAGGTTAATTGGCTGCCTACCAGCAAGACCATAGCCCAAAGTCTCATATCTACTGACAATTCCTTCACTGTATCAGCAAACATAGTATTAATCAGTACTGATTGTGCTACTGCAGCGCCATTGATACCAAAAACACCAATAACAGAAGCAGCAAAAGCAAATATTGCTTGACCACTGTCTTGTAGCAAAGGTTTGAGCATTTCAAATAATTCTTTAAAAGCACCTGACTCTTGGACAAAGTTTAGGAAGGGATCAAAGAGCAAGAACATCATAAACATCCACATCATTTTTGCCATACCGGCAATGAATGCATCTGCAATCTCATGAATAGAGAGCTTGGCTGCCAGTCCAGTGCATACTGAAACTAAAATCATAATGAAAATTGCGTATGCTGCGCCTTGTTTAAAGGCAACACCATAAGCCAGCAATGCTATGATGCTTACAAGAAAGACTGTTGTAGCCCTTTTTGTTTCTTCAGATGGTACATAATTCTCTTGTTTAGCTATATCCTCTGGGCCATAGGAAAAAATACCCTTAGTCTTTTTCTGGACATGTAGGGCCATAAAGTAAGTTACTATCCACATTACCACTGCCACCGGTAAACCTGCAAACAACAGGACTTGCCCATAGGACAAACCAGTTAATTTTATAAAGGTTACCATTGGAGGGCTAAAAGGTCCAATAAACAAACCTGTCTGACCAGCGCCTTGAAAAATTACTGCCAAAGCACTAGGTGTCAAACCCATAGTAGCAACCAAAGGAATAACAATAGGTGCAATAATAGCATTGGCACCAGCCATTGTTCCAAGTAAAGTTACTAGAGAAATTGACGTAATCATAGTAGCAATAATGGCTTTTTTCTCGGAATTTACGCCTATCTTAGTCATCATGATATTAACGATATTTGGTGCTACACCTGTTTTATTAAGTACGCTGCCCAAGCCAGAACCAGACATAATGATAACACCAATAAGTACTAAGAATGAACTAAGTGATTTAGCTAGCACATTACCAAACTGCATAAGCGGATATTGTACCAGAATAGCTCCTAAAATAGCACATAAAAATACACTAACCACAGGGTTTGTATTTTTCTTAAAAGACAAGACTATATAAACAACTAACGGCAATAATCCAAAAATTGGTGGTAACCCAAAAATAAGTTCTTTCGTCTCCATAAAAAATTCTCCTTTGGGCCTTTAATCTTTGTTGGTGTACACATTCAATTTCTTAGTTACATCATTTTCTTCCGAGAAAGTCGCAACGTGAATCTGAGGATTAATTTTTCCCATCATGGCTATTAAGGCATTTATAACTGCCATAGTGGTAACAAAGTAAATTTTCAATCTGTTTTTTACCACCAGAAGGTGTGTAGAATAAGCCGCCACTGGAGCTGTGTACTGATCTGTAATACTAACCACCTTAGCATGTCTATCTATAAAATATTGAGCTATATCTACAGTAAATTTAGTATAAGAGGGATAACTAATAGCCACTAAAACATCTTCTTTAGTTACATATTGCAAAGTAACAGACAGATCATCATTACGGTTTTCAATTAAGATGATATTTTCCTGAAATCTTTTTAATGAAAAATACAAGTAATATGCTACTGAAAAAGAAGAACGTGAAGCCAAAATGTAAATTTTAGCTGCTTTGCACAACGTTTTACTTGCTGCTTCTAAAGCTTTATTTAACTCCCTGTTGTACAGTTCACTGAGAGCGGCAATAGATTCTTGCACTTTATCGTACAAAATATTAGTTGCCGGTTCCTCCTTAATGATTACTTTAAATTCCTTAATTGGTGCAATTTCCTTCTTAGCGAGCATCTTTACTTCGTTCTGAAAGCGCGCAAAAGAACTATAGCCTAGTTCTTTAGTAAATCTTGTAATTGTTGCCGTTCCTACATGTGTCTTTTTGCTAAGCTCTGTAATGGACATGAAAGCTACATCTACAAGATTATTTTGTACGTAATCCGCTAAAACTCTTTGTTGCTTAGAAAACAGTTTGTATTTTTTACTAATGATTTCTAATAGAGTAATAAGACCAGCCCCTTTCACACATAAATTTATTCGTTACTTCTCCATAAAAATCATATTAACAACAAGGTTAAAATGTGTCAATATTTTTTTCGTTTTTATTTATATATGAAAATATATTTTCATATATGTAATGTTTGAAATATTTTTAATTCTCCTTATTAAACAATGTAATAAGAAAAGCACCGTATTTTCTTATTAATAAAAATAGCTTATGTAATATTATGGTTGCATCTGTCAAGAGAAAGTAGACACCAATAAAAACAAAACTCAGAACCCTGATTCAGTTTTAAACTGAATCGGGGTTTTGTAGTTTAAAGCCGAAGCATGCCTTTTGTAATTGAAATAATGTACATATTCATCTAATGTTTTGCTTATGTCTTCTGCTTTGGATACATT
>Ga0268357_102159_pt1 | contig 9862 bp, 11 predicted proteins | sample BioMet10_FD_192466 | JGI IMG/M metagenome (GOLD analysis project Ga0268357, IMG submission 192466) | Sewage microbial communities from Oakland, California, United States - Biofuel 10 (Illumina Assembly) | ecosystem: Engineered > Wastewater > Sewage > Unclassified | place: USA: California... | reverse complement strand
CACCACGATGTCACCACTAATATCTGTTTAAGCTAAACACTTATTTGCATCTGCCTGGATGCAAGTTTCATACGGTGAACTTGTACCTGATCACCGTAACTATATTATACAAGGAGGTTATAAAAATGATTGGTACAAAGGTAACGTTAAGAGTAAGGATGAGTGCAGGCGAGGCGCATTATGCAGGTGAATTAGTAAATGGTTCCCATATCCTGGATTTTTGGGGTGATGTAGGTACTGAACTGGCTATTCGTTTACATGGTGATGAAAGCTTGTTCTTGGGGTATGAGAACGTTCGCTTTACTGCACCGGTTTATGCAGGCGACTTCATGGAATATACGGGCTGGATTGAAAAAGCCGGCAACACTTCGCTGACCTGCCATTTTGATGCTTATAAATATATTACCCTGCCTCGTGATCCCAAGCTGGCCATTTCTGCGGCCAACGTTTTAAAAGAAAAGCAGCTGTGTGCTACCGCTACGGGTACTCTGGTCGTAAAGAAAGAGTTCCAGCGCGGCGTTCAGGACGAGGCTTTTAAAAGATAGTGTTTAAAGCGGGGTAATTGATATGAATGAAGTTAGAATTGAGTTTGATCGCTGCAAGGAATGCCTGTATTGCGTGACTTTCTGTCCGAAGAAAGTCCTGGTTCCTGGCGATAAGATTAACAAGCAAGGCTATTATACTCCGGTTCCTGCTCATATTGAAAACTGCATTGCCTGTGCTACTTGTGCCAGGATGTGTCCGGACGGAGCAATCTCGGTTTATAAAGACGTAGATAAGAAGGAGGTGTGAAGTATGGCTAAACAATTTTTGCAAGGTAACAAAGCTTTAGCTGAGACCGCGATTAGAAGCGGGTGTCGTATTTTCTTTGGCTATCCGATCACACCTTCCAGTGAGATTCCGGAATATTACGCAGCTCAGCCTAAGGAGCGCAAGGTTACCTTTATTCAGGCTGAAACTGAAGTTTCGGCTTTCAACATGGTGGCTGGTGCGGTTGCCGCCGGCAGGAGGGCTATGACGGCTACTTCCGGACCTGGTTTCAGCCTGGGGCAGGAAGCCATGTCCTATATGACGGCCGCTGGTTTGCCCGCTGTTATTGTTGATGTGATGCGTCCCGGTCCTGCGGATGGTGAGATCCTAGCTTCCCAGGGTGATTATTTCCAGGTGACCAAAGGCGGCGGTCATGGCGACTACAATGTAATCGTTTTAGCCCCTTATTCGGTCCAGGAAGCTTGTGATCTGACTCGCAAGGCTTTTGAACTGGCTGAGAAACACGGTAATCCGGTAGTGGTTTTGTCAGATTCAACTATCGCCAAGATGTGTGAGTCGGTAGAACTTCCGGAAGAAATCAGCTATAAGGTGCCGACCTTTTCAGGTGCGCTTACCGGCTGCAAGGACAAGAGGCATGTGATTACTACCTGCGGCGATGGCGCTGCTCAGTGGGAAAAGTTCAACCTGAACCTGCAGGAACGTTTTGCAAAGATTCGCGAAGAAGAGCAAAAATGGGACGCCGTTCAAGTTGAAGATGCTGATGTGGTTATGGTCTCCTTCGGCAGCGTGGCCAGAGTGGCTTTGGAAACGGTGGAGATTGCCAGGGAGCATGGCTTAAAAGTTGGACTTTTGCGTCCTATCACCTTATGGCCCTTCCCGGAAAAAGCTTTTGCCGGTTTGGACGGGAAGAAGTTCTTTGTAGTTGAGCTTAATGCCGGTCAAATGGTGCAGGATGTCAAGCTGTCGGTTAAAAATAAAGATGACGTAAGCTATTATGGCAGATTTGGTGGTTTTACCCCGACTCCTCTGGAACTTTATGAGGAAATCTGCAAACGTTATGGAAAGGGGGCTTCTAAGTGAAAACCATTTATGAACGCCCTAAGGCGTTGCAGGATACTTTCTTCAAATATTGCGGCGGTTGTGGACATGGCATTATCAACCGGATTATTGGAGAACTGATTGATGAGAAGAAATGCCTTGATGATACGGTTATGGTTTGGCCTATCGGCTGCTCGGTTTATGCGGACCAATACTTCCATGCCGATGCTATTTGTGCTCTGCATGGTCGTGCACCTGCAGTAGGTACTGGCTTAAAACGGGCAGAACCGGATAAGCTGATCATTGTTTACCAAGGAGACGGCGACATGGTTTCCGAAGGTATGGCTGAAATTATTCATGCGGCTATTCGCGGCGAAAAATTCTCAGTTATCTTTATGAACAATGCTATTTACGGAATGACTGGCGGCCAGATGGCTCCTACTACTTTGGAAGGTCAGAGGACGACCACGTCTCCCTTTGGCCGCGCCATTGAAAATAGCGGTTATCCGGTTAATATGGCAGAGATCATGGCCAAGTTCCCCGGCTGTGTGTACAGCGAGCGGGTAGCGGTAAATACGCCTGCTAACGTGGCAGCCGCCAAACGTGCGATTAATAAAGCTTTTGATCTGCAACTGGCCGGTAAGGGCCTCAGTTTTGTCGAGGTACTGTCCCCGTGTCCCACAGGCTGGGGTCTCAAGCCGGTTATGGCACAGCAATGGGTAGCCGAAAAAATGATGCCTATTTACCCTTTAGGCGTGTTCAAGAATCCGGAGGTGGCTAAATAATGAAAAGTCAGTTCATGTTTTCCGGAATAGGCGGCCAGGGTGTCATTTCCATCGGAGAGCTTATCTGTACCGCTGCTGCCAAACATGGCTACACCGTTACCTTTGTCCCTTCCTATGGACAGGAGAAACGCGGCGGGCGCACGATGTGTCAGATTGTAATTTCCGAAAAGATGGGTTCCCCCATTATTTCTTTTGCCGACCTGCTCATGGTGATGGACGAGCGTTCTTTGGCAGACTATGAAGACAAGATAAAGAAAGATGGTATCTTGCTGATTAACAGCAATCTGGTTCATGTTGAACCGAAAAGGAAAGATATCAAAGTATTTCATATTCCCTTTAATGACATGGCTAAAGAAGTTGGCAATGCTAAGACTTCCAATATGGTTGCCTTGGGCGCGGCCCTGAAATATTTACAAGCCGTCTCACTAGATGAGATAAAGGGATGCCTGCAGGATATTTTCCCCGGAAAGAAAGCTAAATTGATCCCTGTTAATGAAGCGGCTTTGGATGCCGGTTTTAATTATACGAAGGAGTGATAAAAATGTCTAACAATCCTTTTGAAACTTCCCAGGCAACTTTGCACGAAGCGGCCAAGATTGCCAATATTGATCCTAATGTAGTTAAACTGTTGGAAAAACCCAAACGCATTTTTCAGTTTACCATTCCTATGAAGATGGATAACGGCGAATTAAAAATTTTTGATGCTTACCGGGTTCACTATTGTGATGCTTTGGGGCAGACTAAGGATGGCACCCGTTTTGTACCGGACCTGGATTTGGATATCGTAAAGGCGCTTGGTTTCTGGATGACCATTAAACATGCCGTAGCTGGTATTCCTGCTGGCGGCGGCAAGGGCGGCATTAAAGTTGATCCTTCTAAGTTAAGTGAGAACGAGCTGCAACGCTTAACTCGCGGCTTTATCCGTAAACTGCCGATGAAGGGTGCCTGGGTAGATATTCCTGGTGCAGATATCGGTACCAGTGCCAAGACTCAGGCCTGGATGCTGGACGAACTGGAAGAGATTCAGGGGTTCCATTCTCCGGCCGCTATCAATGATAAACCGGCGGAAGCTAACGGTACGGTTCTGTCCCGGGAAGCTACCGGCATGGGTGTTTATTATGTGACCCGTGAAGCGGTAAAAGAGTTTGGCATCAAGCAGGGTGCCAAAATTGCTGTTCAGGGTTTTGGTAATGTAGGTCGTATCGCAGCCAGGTTATTATATAACGATGGCTTTAAAGTTGTGGCTGTAGGAGATATCTTCGGAGGCATCTACAAGGCCGATGGTATTGATATGCCGGCTCTGGAAGCCTATGTCGACAAAAATAAAAAGGTGGAAGGCTTCCCTGGAACCAAGGCCATTTCTACCATGGATGTTTTAGAAGCAGATTGTGATATTTTGATGCCGGCAGCCGTACAAAGTGTTATTACGGACAAAAACGCCGATAAGGTTAAGGCTAAATTAATTATGGAATGCGCTAACGGGCCTACGACTCCTGAAGCCGAGAAGATTCTGGTTAAACGCGGCGTAACTATTATCCCGGATGTTTTAACTAACTGCGGGAGCGCTATCGTGTGCAGCTTTGAACGTACGCAAGGTTTAACCGATACTTATTGGGATGAAGAGACCGTTACTAAGAAACTGGAAGAACGCATCGTAAAAGCTTACAAAGAAACATCAGCTACCGCAAAGGAATACAAGGTATCTTTCCGTGACGGGGCCTGGGTTAATGCTCTGAGAAAGATTGAAAGAGCGATGAAGGCACGCGGTTGGGTATGATTTAAGCATTAGCGGCGGGAGGGCGCTGTCGCAATCCCGCCGTTTTTATTTAATTTGGCACAGAGGTTTAGGTGTTAGTGAGGTTAATACACTGTTGACTGGGGTGAGCAAGGATGCAGGTTATAAGTAGTGATAAGAGTATAGTGAGATTTGATCAGAATAATGAACCGGCGGCAGTTGTAAAGGCGGGGGAAAGCGTCAAGCTTTGCTGCCGGGATTGTTTTGGCGATGCCTATTTTAAAGCTGGAGCGGTGGAATCTGAAATAACCTATAACAATCCTTGCACCGGTCCGGTATTTATAGAAGAAGCCCTTCCCGGAGATACTTTAGTAGTAGAGATCGAGGCCATGGAAACTGCTGACACAGGTATAGTGGAAATTGTGCCTGAGGCAGGTCCCCTGGGACGTTATATTAAGCATAAGACCATTAAAAAATTGCCGATTCGCCAGGAAAAGGTAGGTTTTTCAAACAAATTGTTCTTGCCGGTAAAACCGATGATTGGAGTTTTGGGTGTAACGCCGTTGGGCGCAGCAATTCCTACGGTAGATTTAGGAAACCATGGCGGTAATCTAGATTGTAACTCTATAGCTCCAGGAGCTAAGGTGTTGTTCCCGGTTGCCGTTAAGGGCGCGCTTTTGGCGGCGGGAGACTTTCACGCCGTCATGGGCGATGGAGAATTGGGAGTTAGCGGGCTGGAAGTGGCAGGCAGCTGTATCTTAAAGCTGAATATAATTAAAAATTTTCAAGTTGAAGGACCGGTTATATTTTATGATGACGGCTTGGAAGTAGTAGCTGCCGCATCTACATTAGATGAAGCAGTAAGTGAGGCCACCAGACGTTTATATAGAATTTTGCATACCTATACTACTACGTCAGCCGAAGATATTTCCGCCTTGATTTCCTTAGCGGCGGATGCTAAAATCTGTCAGACGGTCAACTCGCAGATGAGTGCCCGTATTAGGATACCCTTAAGTTTTACCCCGGAATTAAAAGCTTTTATTTTATAAAAAGCATATTGCGTTTGCATTATAAAGATAAATGAGAGATTCATTATGAGAAAGACAAAGGTTTTGAGGGATATTGACCGGGCTGCAATCAGGGAAGAACTTCTTAAGTCTGGCGTTGCGGCTTTGACCGAAAAAGGCTTCGCCAGCGTAGGACTTGATGAAATAATGCGGAGTGTTGGCGTACCTAAGGGATCTTTTTATTATTATTTCGAGAGCAAGGAATATTTTGTGACAAGAATTCTTCAGCGCTACAATGAGCGCTTCTCCGGCGGCCTTGATTTTTACCTGAAGGATGAAAACTTGAGTGCCAGGCAAGGCATTATCGCTTTTATGGAAAAGGCCAAGAAAAATATTATTAAATATGATTATAAACGTGGCTGTTTGGTAGGCAACCTGAGTCAGGAACTGAATACTTTGCCAGGAGCGTTATCTATGCAGGTAAGGGAGGTCCTTTTAGGTTGGCAGAAGCAGCTACAGACCTGTCTGGAAAAAGCGCAAAAGGCAGGTGAGATTGAAAAAGGAGCTGATTGCCAACAGTTGGCCTCCTCGTTTTGGAGCGGTTGGGAAGGAAGCGTTTTAAGAACCAGGCTGGAGCATAGTACTACACCTTTAGACGATTTTGGGCGATTTTATCTGGCTAGTGTTTTTCACAAGTAGTTAGAGTTTGCGTCTTGCAATATATTTATTAGTACTGAAAAGTATTTTTTTAAAGTTTTATAGACACTTGTCTACAAAACTTAAACATTTAAAAGGAGAGTGGCAACCATGGAATTTACTAATGAACAGGTGATGCTTAGGGATGTTGTACGGGAGTTTGTCAAGGCTGAGATTGCGCCGCATGCGGCTGAATGGGACGAACAGGATCATTGTCCGGATGAGCTTTTTCCTAAACTGGGTGAAATGGGATTATGCGGTATTTTTGTACCGGAAGAATATGGCGGGGCAGGTTTAGGACATGTGGAGCGTATGATAGCCTTGGAAGAAATTTCCAGATACTCAGGCGGTCTGGGCATTGCTTTGATGACCCATCATTTAGGTGTTTATGCGATTCTTAGAGGCGGTACGGAAGAACAGAAGAAAAAATATTTACCTGACCTGTGTGCAGGTAAAACTATTGGCGGTCTGGCCGTGACCGAGCCTTCAGGCGGCTCTGATTTTTCCGGCCAGCAGACTAGTGCCGTAAAAAACGATAAAACCTGGGGTATTAATGGCCGCAAATGCTTCATCACTAATTCTCATAATGCTGATGTTACTGTAGTATGTGCCAACACCGGCAAAGACGAAAAGGGCCGGAACCTTTTAAGCACCTTTATTATTGAAAAGGGCACCGCTGGCTTCTCAGCCGGACGCAAAGAACATAAGATGGGCTTGAGAGGTTCCGTAACCGGAGAGCTGGTCTTGTCTAATGTGAAACTGCCGGAAGAGGCTCTTTTAGGTGTAGAAGGCAAGGGCGGGCGCATTGCCATGGAGTCTATCGGTGAAGTAGGGCGCGCCGGGATGACCGCTATTTGCCTGGGCATTTTAAGAGGCTGTCTGGAAGATGCGGTTAAATTTGCTAAAGAAAGAATTGTCTATGGCCGGCCTATCAGCAAGCTGCAAGCTATACAACTGGAACTGGCTCAGATTAGAATTGCTTATGAATGTGCCAATCAACTGGCCTACCATGCCGCTGGTCTTAAGGATGCAGGCAAACCAGCTACGGCGGCGTTCTCGGTTGCCAAATATTACTCAACTGAAAACGCAGTGGCAGCTTCTAAACGTTTGATTGACCTGATGGGCGGTTATGGCGTTATTAATGAATATGCTGCCGGTCGTTATCTGAGAGATGCTTTGGCTTCAATTCCTTCTGGCGGTACTTCCCATATTCAGCAGATAATCATTGCCGCGGATACGTTGGCTAACTTTTAATTTAAGTGGAGGAGAAAGTTATGGGTAAGATTAATATTGCGGTTTGCGTAAAACCCGTTCCAGATCCACAGTATTATGACCGGGTCGGTATTGACCCGGTTAAGAAAACAATTATGCGTAATGCTGTTCCTACTATTATCAATCCGGTTGATAAGAACGCCGTGGAAGCTGCTTTACAGATTAAAGAGTCGGTTGGCGGTACTGTGACCCTGTTTAGTATGGCCCCGCCTATGGCTGAGCCTGAGATAAGAAAAATGTTGGCGATGGGTGCTGACGAGGCTTATTTAATAAGTGACCGGGCCTTTGCCGGGTCTGATACGCTTGCTACATCTTATATTATCTCCAGCGCTATCCGGCATGTATCCCAAAAGGACGGCAAACAATTTGACCTCGTCCTGTGTGGTTCAGAAAGTGCTGATGGTGCGACCAGCCAGGTTTCTTCCCAGATAGGGGAGTGGCTTTCCCTGCCCCATCTTTGGAATGTATTTGCGCTAAGTTGCGATGGCAGTACATTTAGAGTAAAAACGAAAATTGAAAATGGGTATAGCGAATGGGAAGGTAAGCTGCCCGCGGTGCTGGGGGTATCTTATGACATCAATAAGCCGCGTTTTACGCCGGTAATGTCTATCATGAAGGCTAAGCATAAACCTTATACGATCCTGACTTTTAAGGATATGCCGGAGATTGATGAAGCTTACATTGGTTTAAAGGGCTCTCCTACCAAGGCCGGTGAATTATTTGAGCCTCATAACGGCAGGTCGGGGCAGTTCTTGGATGGCAGCGTAGATGAGAAGGTCAAAGGTATAATTGCTACGTTAGTTGCGCATGGTATAGCAGTGAGGGAAAAATGATGGAAAAAAAGATATGGGTATATATTGAGCATCATAATGGCAAAGTGGAACCAGTAAGTCTGGAATTGCTGTCTAAAGCTACCGACATTGCAGGTGGATATAAGGATGGCGCTTCCGTAGAGGCGGTAATTTTAGGCGATGATTTGCAAGATGCGCTGGCTGAGCTGGCAACGAGCGGCGCTAACAGTATCTATGCTATTGAGAATAAGTGTTTGAAGGAGTATTCTCCCTGGACTTACGTACCGGTTATTACCCAAGTCGTTACTAAGCATAAGCCAGACCTCTTTCTGTTCGGGGCGACCGCTATGGGCAACGTTGTAGGACCATCGGTGGCTGCCAGGCTGAAGACGGGCATGGCTGCCCACTGCATCGATTTACATATTAATCCTCAGGAGCAGATGGTAGCTAATGTACCGGCCTTTGGCGGTAAGGTTATCAGTGAGATACTCTGTCCGGATAATCTTCCTCAGATGGCTAGTACAAAGCCGGGGATTTTTGAAAAGAAGTCTTTTGATCAGCATGAGGTGAAAGTAATTAAGGAAGATATATCCGAAGTGTTGGAACAGATAGATTTATCAAAGCTGAAGCATATCACGGATGTGGAAGTAACACCAGAAGGTGTAGGCCTTAATAAAGCGGAATTAGTAATTTGCGGAGGCTTCGGTGTAGCAGTTGAAAAGGACTGGAAACATATAAGAAACCTGGCTCAAAAGTTGGGAGCAGCGGTGGCGTGTACCCGTCCCGTGGTCGATTCCGGTCTGGCCAAGGAAAATCAGATGATAGGAACCAGCGGCTGCAGCGTAAAGCCGAAAGTCTATCTCGGGTTTGGCGTTTCCGGGGCGACCCATCATGTTTGCGGTATGAATACGACCGGGTATGTTATTACGGTCAACCGTGATAAGGCGGCCAATATTTTTAAATATTCGGACCTTTGCATTGTAGACGATGCTGATAAAATACTGGCAAGTCTGGATGAGGCGGTAAAGTAGGCAGGATGAGAAACTAAAGTGTTTTAAAAACCTCACCTTTACGTTATAGGTGGAAGTTGTCACTACAGAAGTACGAACCACGCAGGTTTTCTGACTTGCGTGGTTTTTTGTTGCGTGAAATTTCATATGACTGTGTGCCGATTTGTGAGTAGTCTGAAATAAAATATGGCTGTTGCCGAAAGAATGATATGCGATACGTTCCCTTTTAGGTAAATGGAAGAAATAATAAAACTGTCTATCTATTAGGTGTTTATTATGTACAAAGAGAAATTAATGCCATAAGGCAAAATACATTATGTCAAAACGTATAAGTGTGATAAAGGCAGCGGTATGTTCCTAGCCGGGTAAACCGCCGTGAATTAGGCCCTTTCCAACAGTAGATAAGAACTTATGAGGTTTACGGGATACAAGTCTTTACACAAAGATATAGGCACTAATCTAAAGAGCTTAAAATGGAGCAGTATGCGATTATCTAGCAAATGAGGTTCATAATATTTTGTCTGCAAAAGATAAGAAATCCTGTCTAAAAGTAAACTGCAAAAATATATTAATAACTCAAACTTCGCAGGCCGTTAAGACCTGTCATTCCTGATAAAATCAAGGTATCTACCTAATAAAAATAGCATAAGCCCTGCCCATTTGGTATAATTAAGTTGCTAGACAAAATACAACCAATGGAGGCTTATGCCATGAATATTATAACACAAGATGTCCATCAGAAAAATGTTTTATCGCA
>Ga0268357_102157_pt1 | contig 9875 bp, 10 predicted proteins | sample BioMet10_FD_192466 | JGI IMG/M metagenome (GOLD analysis project Ga0268357, IMG submission 192466) | Sewage microbial communities from Oakland, California, United States - Biofuel 10 (Illumina Assembly) | ecosystem: Engineered > Wastewater > Sewage > Unclassified | place: USA: California... | reverse complement strand
CGTGAAATGAAGTAATGCCACTTTCGCTTGGGTCCCATAAGTACAGGCAATCTGAGAGTACGCTGCTTGATCCTTTGCGCACCAAGCACGCAAAAAACCCCCGACCATTTTTCAATGATCGGGGGTTCCTTTTACCTATCTGGTGGAGCTGAAGAGAATTGAACTCTTGACCTCTTGAATGCCATACTAAGGCATCATGCGCCAAACCTTACACGCCAATGAAATCAGGCTATTAAATGTATATTTTTCGTCCGTTTTGATACATTTCGATACATTTTGTATATCCCAATCAGATTTCATGTGTAATGATTTCAAGCACTTCCTTGTCCTCAATGCCCAGGTATCGCATGGTGACAGTGGGGGCGGTTTACGGTCATAATCGTAAGGGGCTTCTGGTGGCCTCTTCGGGATTGGAATAGGTAATCATCAGCAGAATGGTTAGATGCCTCCAGATGCCTACAGATGTTCTCTGGGGGCCTTGTAGACCGCTCTGTTTATATAAAGGGTGTTGGTCTTTCCGGTCTTGGATTCTCTGATTTGGATGGCTTGTCCCGGCTTCGCATTTTTGACGTGGGAGATTTTGCGTTTACGCAAATCGTCAGTGCGGATTCCGTTGTTGATGCCAGGTGTGAAAAGCAGCAAATCACGGGCCGCGTGGCAAAAGGAAACCGTGGCCCTGCGCGCGGGGCTGCCGACATTCTTTGTGATCGAAGCGCCCCGCCCGTATTTTTGCCCTGTTGCCCGCCCCGCGCATGCGCACCGCAGGCGGCATTTTGGCTCTGGAGCAAAAAAATTTGGCCCCTTTCGGCCGGGGGGCCCGCAGCCCTCGAAAATGCACTGATTTTTGAGCGTATTGACAACAATAGTGATAATTGATTTTGTTGGTTACTAGCTCATAGTCTCTGGTTTGCCGACAGCGCTGCTGCGCGCGTGCGTTTTTATACTGCTGATGCGCCCTGCATGCGCGTTTATTGCCCATAACCTTATATGTGAAGCGACAACCGGCATGGCATCAGTGCGCATTTCCATAGCCCGCCTCAAGCCCGGAATGTTTGTAGTAGACTACGGCATTTCCTGGATTGAAGAACCAAACCTCTACCAGCGGGAAGGCCTGATCACCTCGCAGGCCGAAATCAGGGATATAGCCCGTCAGGGCTTTGCCGAGGCCTACTACGATCCCCTTCGCTCGCAGTTTCAGGGTCAGGCGGTGGAACTGCCCACTCCGCAGACGCCGCTTTCGGACGAAATTTACGCCGCGCGCGGGGCTTTTTCATCGGCATACGGGCATGTAAAGTCGTTTATGCAGGGAGCGGCCAGCGGCAAGGTTGAGGTTACAGCTGTGGAGCCCTGCCTCAACGCAATCATGAAAAGCGTTGCCCGTAACCGCAACGCGCTGCTTTTGTTGGCAAATTTAAAAAGTCTGGACGACTACATGTACCGCCACAGCGTAAATGTGGCCATTTTTTCTGTGGCGTTTGCGCAGTATCTGGGCATGGAAGGTGATGAACTGCGTCAGATCGGTCTTGCCGCGCTGTTTCACGACTACGGCAAGGCGCTGTTGCCGACAAACATTCTCAATGCGCCGCGCAGGCTCAGCCCGGGCGAAATGGAAATCATGCATACGCATGTGGTGCTCGGTTACGAAAAGCTGAAAGGCTCGGGCAAATTTTCGCATGAGGTACTTGCCGCCATTTTGCAGCACCACGAAAGGCACGACGGCACAGGGTATCCCTTTGGCCTGTCCGGCGACCAGATCGGGCTGTACGGGCGCATTATTTCCATCTGCGATGTTTATGACGCGTTGGCCTCCAAGCGGGTGTACAAAGACGCCATCCACCCCAAGCACGCCCTGGGCACGCTGTTTAAAATGGGCGAAAACGCCTGGGCCCCAGGCTATGCAGAGCATTTTATCAAGATGGTGGGCATTTTTCCCATTGGTACGGCGGTGGTGCTCTCCAACGGGCAAAAAGGCATTGTGTGCCATTCTGACCCGCTCGCGCCCTCGCTGCCGCGCGTGTTGCTGGTGCGCGACTGCGGGCACGGCGTCAAGCCTCTGCGCATGTTTGATCTGGCGCGGCAAAAAACCGTCACCGTCAACAGGTCGCTTTCCAAATCGGAGACAGCATACTGGGATATCGCCACGCTGCTTGATTCCGCCACTGACGAAGAAGTGCAGTAGCGCCCGCAAGCGCCACGCCTCAGGGCATTAACCTTGCGCATGCCGCCGCATCGGCTGGGCGGTCTGAGTTGCGGCGGCAACTGGCGGCGGCAGCACGTTGCGGCTTGTGACAGTTAACCCGTAAAAAGGCTGAAAGTTATGGCGTGGGTGTACCTTGTTCTGGCGGGCTTTCTTGAAATTGGCTGGCCCATCGGCCTTAAACTGGGCTGGACGGAAGAGGGCATCCGCGCGTTGTGGCTCTTTTTTGCCATCGCCTGCATCTTGTGCAGCGGGTTGCTGCTGCTTATGGCGCAACGCGAAATTCCCATGGGCACGGCCTATGCGGTGTGGACGGGCATAGGCGCGGTAGGCACGTTTGTGGTGGGCATTGCGGCCTTTGGCGATGCGGCCACGCCCATGCGCATGGTCTCCGCCGGGCTGATCATCGCCGGGGTCATCGGGCTGAAATTTGCCTGATCGCGCCTGCGGGCTGCGGTCAACATAAGGCGGGGTACTGACGCAAGGCATTTGCCGCGTCAGCACCCCGCCTTGTTATTGCATGGATGCGCCAGGCAAGGCCCTGGCCGCGCCGTTTACGAGCGACCATGCCCCGGCGTTGGGCCAGCTGTCAGGCCCGGCAGCGGGGCTTGCGGGCCGCCCGCAGGCTACTTTGCAATGCTTTTCAGCTCGGCGTCAGACCGGGCAATGGCTATGCGCGTACCGGGCTTTATCAGCCCCAGAATTTTGCTCATGGATTCTTCTGAAACGCTTATGCAGCCAGAGGTGGGCCTGCCCAGCGAGCAGTGCAGAAAAATTGCCGAGCCCGCGCCCTTGACGATGTTGGCGGTATTGTACTCAACAACGGCAACATACCTGTAGGCGACGGTCTCCTTGGGCAGATCCTCGGCTGAGTTCCAGTCCACAGGGGTGGTATCTTTTGTTACCCACTGGTTGTAGCGGGTAGAGGCTGCGTCATCCACCCACTGCTCGCCGCCCGTCAGCTGGGTGTAGGCTATGTTTACGGCGGGGGGCATGGCCAGGCCAAAGCCGCGCCGTATCTCGTACACGCCTACGGGGGTTTTGCCGTCGCCTTCGCGTTTTTCTGTAGTGCAGCCGTTTTTGCCCACATAGGCATCTGTGCGCAGCAGCTCTTCGCGCTTGCCGTTGGCATTGGCATACACCACGAGCGTGCCCGTGGTGCCCGACGCCACCACCTCAATCTGTGTCGGCGCGTCCTGCCAGTCGCTCTTGCTGTTGCAACCGCAGATGATCATTAACAATAACAGACAGAGAGGGAAAAATATTTTGCGCATGTGGCCTCTGCAAAATTTGCGTGAACAAAAGTTTTGCCCAATTGATGGAGCGTCCTAAAAAGCATCCACGGGCTATATCAGGTTTCGCATCAACATTATAGTCTTTCAGCAGCACCGCACCCCGGCGCGTGCTTGCGGATTACGCCGCAGGCAAGCCGCCCTGACGCCCCCCCCTCCGCACAGCCCGCCGCACAGCCGCCGCGCACGCCGCACGGTCGTCGCAGCACTGTTGCGGCAAACCGCCGCACGGTCGCCGGGGCCGAAGCCATGCAGCTTCGGGCCCCTTTGGCATCCATATCTGCGCACACAAGGGCGCGTTACAGCTTTTTCACCGCCGGGGGCGACCAGGCGCCGTCAAGAATCGTCTGCTCCGGCCAGTAGGTGCGGATGTAGAGCGAAAACGGCCCCGCAGGCGCGGGCAGCCAGTTGCTCTCATGCTCCGGGCCGGGCGACTGGCTGCCGAAGTATATTGTCAGCGAGCCGTCGGCGTTAAACTGCATGTCCCGGCTTTTTGTGCCCAGTGAAAAGCGGTTGAGGGCATTGGCGTTAAACAGGTGATACTTGTTGTACAGGGTGATGGACCAAAAGCCCCTGGTGGGCGGCAGCTGCCCCTTGGCAAAGGTGAGGCTGTACTGGTTGACGCCGTGCAGCGTTTTGCCGTTGCTGTCCAGATCGCGAAAAAAGTACTTTGTCTCTGCTGATCTGTTTTCGTAGATATTTGATTTGGCCGTGGCCGCGCGCATGAGGTAATCCGTACCCCAGGCCGCCCCGTTGACAGGCGAATTCCAGCCGTTTTCGGTCCGTCTGCCGTTATACTTCCACTGCAGCAAAGGCTCTATAAGTTCCTTGTTTGCGCAGACAAACGAGGTCACCAGGGCTTCCTTGACATCGGGCTGCTCCGCTGCTGCCTGAAAAACCGAGTCTATGAGCGCGTAGAGGCTCTCCTCGCCCGGCAGAGGGGGAACAAGCCTGAGCGCTGCGGGCAGTTGCTCGTAAAAATGCAGGGGATCAACGTGGGGTGCTTCCCCCGCCAGCCCCGGCACAGAGGACGGCAGCGTGGATGGGGTTTTGCTCCAGTCGGTGATCTGCATTTTGCCGGTATACTCCTGCAAGGGGTACATCATGATCTGGTTGAGCAGCGGCTGCACGGCTTTTGTGTCGTCCGCCGAGTCTTCTTTAAAAACACGCGGCAGCACAAAGCCCTGCTCTGTCGGCGAGCGCAGCACGGCCGTGATGCCCGCAGGGGTTTCGCCGTGCCAGCCGGGCCCCGCAATGAGGTAAAAACCGGGCTTCGTGCCGTAGGGCTTGCCCAGCGCGCCAAACTCATCCGTACGGGCATCGTACAGGGCGTATATCCAGAAGCGGTCGCCAAAGTCGGGAATCTGCAGCACCACGGCCCCGTCGGTCAGGCCAAAGTACCCCGCGCCGTAAACAACATCCTGATTGGGGCATGACACGGTATTGGCCGTGGGCTTGATGTAGTCTGTCAGCATGCACAGGTGGTTTATCGGTGCGGTGGGGCGAACCCCCTCGGCCCAAAACGTTTTGCCGCCCGACTTGGCAGCGACGTTCTCCAGTTTTCTGTAGCGGTTGTAGACGTTAACCAGCGGATAGCCAAAAAGGTAGGACAACCGCCCGATCGCCTGCACGTATGCTGGCGTCATGAGCGTACCGGCGGCGGGGCCGGGTATGACGGTCTGCGCCAGAGGAGCGGGCGGTTCCTGCCCCAAAGCGGGCTGACATACAAGCGCCAGCAGCATGCACGCGGTTATAAAACGAATTTTTTGCATCTTGCCCCCGGTTTCGGTTGCACATCAACACAGGGAATCCGCACAGTGCGGTGGCAGCGCACGACTGCGACAGCAAACGCTGCAAAAAACGGCAATGACAGCGGCAAGCACCGCGTCGGGGTTGTCAGTGTACGAAGCAACAAACGACCCACGCGGATACGCTGGCCCCCGCTGGCAAGGATGATGCCGCAAGCATGTGCGGTATCCTTAAGCAATATAATTACTTTTACCGCAGCGGATAGGCAAGCGTATTTGCGCGGCGGGTGGAAAAATGCTGACGCGCGGCATTTTGCGCGCATCGTAAAAGTCGCTCAACGCGTGATTGCCAGCGGCTGTAATGTGAAAAAAATCCGCGAACGGCGCACCCCGCAAGGCCGGGCAGAAGCGAAACGCGGCGGGGGGCGAAGGTAGAATGGCAGTCAGGATGGCAGGAGTTCAATTTTCTTCAGCTCCAGCAGAGACGCAAAACCCCCGACCATCTCGCGTTGATCGGGGGTTTTGCGTTTGGGGAGCTTGTGGAAACGTGCGATGGCTCTTGCGGCCCCGCACCATTACGGGGCAAGGCCGCTTGGCGGGCAGTTTTTGCGGCGGGTTGCGAGCCGCTCAGCAGCGCAGGCTCGTGACCGCTGCCACGCAAGATGCTGAACGTACCCGGCTATTTGCTGCGATAAATGACCTTTTCAGCCGAACAATCCAGAATCTCGCCGTTTTTGGCCACAGTCAGGTTGAACATGGCCGCCGTGGTAAATTCCACGTCGGTCTGCTCCAAATAATACAGCTTTGCAGCCTGCAGGGTTTTGCCATTTTCCAGCGTTTTGCTGAAAAAGGTCATTTGCGGCAAGCTGGTGTCCCTGATTTTTTTGCCTTCAAGCCTTCCGCCGTTGCAGTCGGCTATCAGGGGCTGCAGGGCCTTTGCCGCAACCTGCACGGCAGGGGCTTCATCCGGAGCCCACACCACAGTAAAAGGCATGGGGGGCGGCGGGGGCGGCAGGGTACTTTCAACGCAGCCGGGCAACATGCAAAACAGCGCCGCCATTACAAGGTATTTGAGCATGGTATTTTCCCCTATTCCGTTTCAGCTCTGCACTGCTTTATGTTGCCAGCGCCATCCACCATCATGTTGAACAATGTTTTGGCCTGCACCGTGGCGGTGTACCGGCGGGCATCAGCAAAAGAAAAGATGCGGCTTTCGGGGTACACCACCAGCAGGGCGCACTCCTGCCCTGAACCACTGGGCTGACACTGGGCGTTTTTGCTTTCTGCCAGCGAGGCGAAAGCCTGCCCCTTGTACCCGTGCGACGTGCAGGTGTTTAGCATGTTGACGCCCTGCTCGTGTGTGGCCTCTATGGGGCTGAGAGCTTCAGGCCGCCACAGGGGCCGCTGCAGATAGACGCAGGCGGGCAACAGCAGCAGAATCAGCAGGCATGCAAAAAAAGGATAACGCATCACTCCCCCTAATTCTTGGGCAGTCTGTCGGCCAGGGAGCCCGGCTTGGGGCTTTCTGGCTTGGACCACCAGTACTGCGCGTTCTCTGCCCGGCAGTCGTAGATGATGCCCTTGTCGTTGATGTATGTGTTTATCATAAATACATAGTAATGTGTTACAGTAACATACCTCGTGACGTACTTCTTTTCAACGGAGTCATACTCTTGCCGCCGTTCTGTTTCATAGCGCGTATCGACGGCTTCAACTGCGCATACAGAGTTGCCGTCATCCAGCTTTTCACAGCGTTGGCTCATGCGTGGGTCAATATTTTGAGCACTCATGCCGGTATAAAATCCATTGTTGCAGCGTCGGGCATTGTCCCGCATTTCGGGATAGTGGCCGCCCATGCTCGGCGCGGATTTGGGCGCCCACATGGTGTCTGAATAGAATGTTTCCATGACGCCGCAGGCAGTGAGCAGCAAAAAAACCATTGCGAGCGCGATGTTATATTTGTTCATTATTGCTTTCCTTTTAAAAACGCACATGTTTTAAAACATGCTCGATATATAGCATGTGCGACAGCAAGTCGAGCTTTTGCAATAAAAAAGAGACATAGTAAATTAATATGTGTAAATATGGGTCTGATATTTAACGATTTTTGCAAAATGCCGCATAATGCGGACGCGGGGCAAGCCCTTGCACTTTTGTGTTTGGTTGTGACCGTAAACAGCAGAAGCAAGGCGTGGTGCAAAACCTGAACTGTAAAGGTCGTCAGGCGCACGCTCACCAGGAAAAACCTGCGGGTACATTGAGAGGACAAATTGGGCGTGGGTTTTGAGCTGATCTGCAAAAGGTTCAACCATTCATCCCCTGGTGTCATCATGCGATACCTGGGCATTGAGGACAAGGAAGTGCTTGAAATCCTTACACATGAAATCTGATTGGGATATACAAAATGTATCGAAATGTATCAAAACGGACGGAAAATATACATTTAATAGCCTGATTTTATTGGCGGTGTAAGGTTTAGGGCATGATGCCTTAGTATGGCATTCAAGAGGTCAAGAGTTCAATTCTCTTCAGCTCCACCAGATAGGTAATCAAAACCCCCGATCATTGAAAAATGATCGGGGGTTTTTGGCGTGCTTGGACAAGGATTAGGAATAATGATCAAGAAGTATGGCATTCCCGACTACAAAAAAAGCAGCCGTTGCTTTGTGCAAAGTAACGTTTTGCTTCGCGTACGGCTTCTTGACATGTTGAAAAGTTCCCAAGATACAATCGGTTGTCTTGATTAGGCATGTACGAGCATCCATCTTTGTGAACTTCATGGTCGCCATTCGCCTGAGCCTGCCTGTTCACATAATAGTAAAGTAAAACCAGCTTGTTGGATATTCTGCGATAACAGGCAAAATGTTTTTGTGAATTGCTTGCCTACATGGTACTTTATTTTTCAATACAAGCTATGATATTTTATTTAAAACTTGGGAGATAATACATGCTTAAAAAGAATTCTCGCATTATTCAATTTTTGCGGTTTGAAATGGACTATTCTGCCAGAGGGCGTGATGTTGTTCTGTCTCCTAATATTCGAGAATCACTTGAAAAACTTCAAGCTCAATTGGACAAAGGCCCATTAAAAAAGACCTACTCCAATAATAAGTTGCATATAGGGCTACGCGACATACAATTTGATGATAAGGATTTAACGGCAACTCTGCTGTGGGGAGGTGGAGATGCTGAAAATGTCGATCCCTGCTTTTGGAATCATGTAGAAGATGGTACTCGTCAAGAGAGTGTAAAAAAAGATGAAGTTGTTGGCTATTCATGTCATACAACGATAGGACTCAAAAAAACACCATTTGGTGGATATATAATGCTCAAAGAACAAGTTCCGATTTTTGGAAAAGGAGTTATAGAAAAAGCTCTCAATTCTTTTTTTAATGAATATGGAAAAGATACTCTCAAGGACGAAGACGATGGCAAAGAGTTTAAGGCAGTACCTAAAATAAAGATAAATGCTTTACCTTCGCAAAATTTAAAAGAATCTTTTGCTGTAAAAACACTGCGTGGAATACGCGCTGTGCGCATAAAAAAAGACACTAATGCCAATTTTGATGAAAATTTTTCTATTCGCAAAGAAGATCATGCAATAAAGATTGCGCCAAATGAACCTTTAATAGCTGTAAAGGCTGTTCATGCAATAAAAAATGCAATCACGAGGCTGCAAAAAAATAATTATGATGAATTTTATATTGAATATTCGAGTCCGGACAGAAATGGAACTTTAGCTCTTAATGCAGAAGAATTAACGGGTGGAGACATAGAAACTCATCTTTTTGAACGAAAGGAGCTTCTAAAAGTTGGCAAATCTATTGAGCAACAATGTAGAGTTATTCATCAAGAGATGGCATTCATTCTGAGCAAATGGGCTGTTGCAGAGCTTAACAGCTTAGAGAAAAAACATGTTTCTAGCAGCTAGTCGCCTCCTTAGGCCGCTAAATTATTTAAAAATTTCAGGATATTCCTTAGGAAAATTCAACTGGGGATATCCTGCGCTCTTTACGGCAATAACACTCATATATATCATTTTATATCCAGACAATATCAGTTTGTTAACAGGGAATGACTCTTTCCTTAGCGGCTTATTAAGTTGCTTAAACCTTCTCCCGGGGTTTTATATAACAGCTTTAGCCGCAGTAGCTACTTTTAATAGAAAAGCAATGGATGAAGAGATTGATGGAGTTACTGCGACGCTTAAAGCTCAAGAAAATGGACAATTAAAAATTCGCAGTCTTACACGAAGGCGTTTTTTATGTTATCTGTTTGGATATTTAAGCTTTATAAGCCTCTTTTTGCTTATCACTGGAATCATTATAAAAGTAGCTCCACCAACTGCATTCATACCCACATCTCTTAACTGCTATAAAGTTGAAATTGAATATCTTCTGGCAGGAGCGTACATATATTTATTTTATCAAATGATTATGGTCACATTAGTAGGCTTGTTTTATCTTTCTGATAGAATGCATTGGAAACGCCAAGAGACAAAGATACAGTAACGTTTTTATTAAATAGCAACTGAACACTATAATGAGGAGGACATATGCCTAACTATTATGTGAACAGGCAGGCTCAGGCGAATGGCGACCATGAAGTTCACAAAGATGGATGCTCGTACATGCCTAA
>Ga0268357_102150_pt1 | contig 9901 bp, 3 predicted proteins | sample BioMet10_FD_192466 | JGI IMG/M metagenome (GOLD analysis project Ga0268357, IMG submission 192466) | Sewage microbial communities from Oakland, California, United States - Biofuel 10 (Illumina Assembly) | ecosystem: Engineered > Wastewater > Sewage > Unclassified | place: USA: California... | reverse complement strand
CATCACACAGATCAATATCCAGGACCCGGAAAAGACGGCCGAAGATATGCACCATGCAGCCGCAAGCCCCGGGGCCGTGTTCCGGTTCAGGCACAAAAAAAAGAATGGCGAGATCCGGGATGTCGAGGTCTTCAGCGGCACGGTTTTTTTTGGGGGCCGCAAACTGTTGCATTCTATCATCCACGATGTAACCGAACGCACAAGAGCTGAAACAGCACTCAAAGAGAGCGAGAAGCAGTACCGGGATCTTGTCGAGAACTTAAGCGAGGTGATCGTTTCTCTCGATAGAGAGGGAACGTTCACGTACGTCAGCCCGGTTGTCGAACGGCTGTACGGGTATTTACCCGGGGACCTGATCGGCAGGCATTTCCTGCAGTTTATCCATCCTGAAGACCGGGATCATACCTCCCGCCTGTTCGGGCAGCAGCAGGCCGGGACCTTTGTCCCCAATGAGTTTCGGATCCTTGCAAGAGACGGGACCACTCACGTGATCCGGGTCTCGCCCCGCCCCTTACACCGGGATGGCAGTGTCACCGGGTTTAATTACGTCCTGACCGACATAACGGAGCGGAAACGGGCGGAAGTCGAAGAGCGGCTGACCCGCGAGAGGTTCGAGACGCTCGTGAAAGTTGCCGAAATGCAGGATGCAAGCGAGCAGGTGGTGTCTGAATTTGTCATGCAGGCCGCATGCCGGATGACCGAGAGTTCGCTTGCGTTTATCGGGACAATGACTCCCGATGAAACGGTAATGGATATTATTGCATGGTCTGCCACGGTCATGGAGGATTGCCGTGTGGCCTCCGCCCCCCTGCATTTCCCGGTAGAAAAAGCCGGTCTCTGGGCGGATGCCATCCGGGAGCACCGGCCAAAAATCGTAAACGATTATTCTGCGCCCCACTCCGGCAAGAAAGGAGTGCCAAAAGGGCATGTGAAGATTTCGCGGTTCCTGTCCCTGCCTGTCATTGAAAACGGCAAAGTCGTGATGCTTGCCGCGGTGGCAAACAAGCAGTCCCCGTACAACGATGCCGATGTGACCCGCCTCACCCTTTTAATGCAGGGCGTCTGGGGAAACATCCGGAAGCGGAGGGCAGAAGAGGCCCTGAAACAGAACGAAGCCCTGCTCAGCGAGATGGAAAAAACAGCGCAGATTGGCGGCTGGGAACTGGACGTGCAGACAAATGGCGTCTGCATGACCCCTGAAACCTACCGGATCAGCGAAACTCCAGAAAACGAACGGCTGGACATGGACCGGGCGGTGAAGCTCTTCGATCTTCCCGGCCGTACGCTCCTTGAGTCCGCACTGCAGCGCTGCGCAGAGAGCGGGGAACCATTCGACATCGAGCTCCCGTTCACGACCGCGAAGGGCCGGCATATCTGGACGCGGGCCATCGGGCGTGCGGTCCGGCAGGACAATAAAATAATCCGGCTTACCGGGACGGTACAGGATATCACCCCGCGTAAACGGGCAGAGGAAGCGCTGCGCCAGAGCGAAGAACGGTTCCGGACCTTAAGCGAAACATCCCAGACGGGGATCTATATTTTCCAGAATGGTACCATCCTCTATGTCAACCCCACGTTTGCACGGATTTACGGGTATACCCCCGAGGAGATGCTCGGAATGGATCCCCTGTCCCTTGTCACCCCGGAGGATCGGGCCTTTGTAAAGGAGAGGATGCAGGCCCGTCTTGACAAAAAAGAGAAGATCAGCGAGTATGAAAGCAGGATGGTGACAAAGGACCAACGGATCATCAATGTCCGTATCATGGGAGCAGTGATCCCGTTCCAGGGCCGGCCCGCAATTGCCGGCAACCTGCTGGATATCACGGAGCAGAAGCGTGCAGAGGAAGCCCTGAGGGAGAGCGAGGAACGGTACCGCATCCTGTTTGACGAATCGCCAATCTCCCTCTGGGAAGAAGATCTCTCGGATATCCGGTTCTGGCTGGATACGAAAAAAGAAGAAGGAGTAAACGATTTCCGGGCATACTTTGAGATGCACCCGGAGGATGTTCCCTCTTGTATCAGGATGGTAACGGTAACACGGATCAACCGTGCAACCGAGGCCCTGTTCGGTACTCATTCTCTTAAGGAATTTTCCGAAAGTCTCTCATCAGTTTTTACCCCGGAATCCTACAACTCCTTCCGGGAAGAACTTATTGCCATCGGTATGGGCAGGACCGCGTTTGAGGGCGAGGTTCCTCTCCAGGCCCTGTCGGGTGAAAAAAAGATCGCATTATTGAAAATGCTCGTGGTTCCCGGCTTTGAATCTACCCTCAGAAAAGTGTTCATATCGTTTATCGACATCACGGAACAAAAAAAAGTGGAAGACTCGCTTCGGCAGGCAAATAAGAAAATCACCATGCTCTCTTCCATCACGCGCCATGACATCAAGAACCAGCTCATGGGACTGCGTATTTTCCTTGAACTCACTAAGGAGAAGATCGATGACCCGGAGCTTCTCGACTTCCTAAAAAAAGAAAACGGTGCCGCAGATGCGATTGGCAGGCAGATCGAATTCACGAAATTTTATGAGGAGCTCGGTGTCAATGCCCCGGCATGGCAGGATATTCCTCAAATTATCGAGACGGCAAAATCCCAGCTGCCGCTGCCGGATACCATGGAAGTTGCTGTCGATCTTCCCCCGCTAAAAGTGTATGCCGACGGGCTGATTGAAAAAGTATTCTACAATCTCATGGAGAACACGCTCCGCCATGGGGAGCACGTTACCAGGATCCGGTTTTCCCTTTGCGAGACAGAGTATGGTGCGGAGATCGTGTACGAGGACAATGGCGTTGGTATTTCCCGGGAAGACAAGCAGCATCTTTTCCAGAAAGGGTTTGGGAAAAATACCGGCCTTGGCCTTTTCCTCTCGCGGGAGATCCTCGCTATTACCGGCCTGACGATCCAGGAATCCGGTGAGCCGGGGAAGGGAGTGCGGTTCGTGATTTCGGTGCCAAAGGAGGCATACCTGATCGGCGGAGCATAGTGCCCGTGCGCATTTTACTTGCAGCGGTGGACATCAGAGATTATGAGAATCCCGTTGAGAGCCCTTCCCGCACGTCTTCTTTTTTCTCTTTGTTGAGTTCCGCGATGTAGGTCTCGTACTCGTGGATCCGGGTGCTGACCGGGAACGGGATGCCGATAGTGGAGAGGATCGCGTCGCCCTGATCGAGCGTCTGGATCTCGATATCCATCTTGGTTAAGTCCTGCTTGGCGCTTCCCCTGATGATCTCGCGGTCGCCCCGGTCGCCAAGACCCATGACCACGAACGTGTTGATCTGGGCAAGTACTTTGGGGTCAACGTTCTTGGGCTGCTGGGTGATCACGCAGAGGCCCACGCCGAACTTGCGGCCCTCCATGGCGCACACGGTCTACGTATAAAAAAGATAAATAATTCACCTTTCACAGTCAAGAGACGTACAGGAAATTTATCATACGCAGTGTTTTCCCATGAAGATCCTCCATACCTCCGACTGGCACCTGGGCAGCTCGCTGTGCGGGCACAAACGGTATGAGGAGTTTGAATATTTCCTTTCCTGGCTTGATGAGCTGATAAAAAAAGAAGCGATCGATGCCGTGCTCGTTTCCGGGGATATCTTCGATACCGGCACGCCCGGTACCCGGGCAATGGAACTTTATTACCGGTTCCTCAACAGCATCACGGCTGTGCCGGGCCTCCAGGCAATCGTTACAGCCGGCAACCACGATTCCCCGTCGCTCATCGATGCACCGCAGGCGCTCCTGAAACATTTGCGAATCCATGTTTTCGGGTCGGTCACGGAGAACCCAGAAAACGAGATCGTAGAGATCGCAAGCCGTAATGGCAGTGAAACTCTTATTGTCTGCGCCGTCCCGTACCTCCGCGACCGCGATATTCGGCTTGCCGAACCGGGCGAAAGCATCGAGGACAAGACCCGAAAACTGGAGGAAGGAGTCCAGGCCCATTACCGCGAGGTTGCCGGCCTTGCGCAGGAAAAACAAAAATGCCGTGGGGGAAATGTCCCGATCGTTGCCATGGGTCACCTGTTTGTCTCGGGCGGAAAGACGGTCGACGGGGATGGCGTGCGGGAACTCTACGTGGGAAACCTTGCCCGGATCCGGGGGGAATCGCTTGCAGAAGGGATCGATTATTTTGCGCTCGGTCACCTTCACCTTCCGCAGAAAGTTGCCGGGAAAGAGACCATCCGGTACAGCGGATCGCCAATCCCCCTCGGGTTTGAGGATGCAGCCCGGCAAAAAGAGGTGGTGATCGTGGAGTTCGGTACCGGTGAACCGCAGGTTCGCACGGTCGCGGTCCCGAAGTTCCGGGAGATCCAAACGCTTAAAGGCGATCTTACGGAGATCGGACATATGATCGGGGCACTCACCGACCTGCACCGCCCGGTCTGGATCGAAGTGCTCTTCTCCGATATCTGCTCGCCTTCAGTAGTCCAGACCCGGCTGCGCGAACTCACGGAAGGGAGCATGATCGAGGTGCTCCGCGCCCGGCCCATCGGGAAGGATCCGTTTGTCCTGTCCGCACCGGATTCCTGCGAAACGCTTGCCGATCTTTCCGAGACCGAGGTTTTCAGACGCTGCATGAACGCTGCCCGTATTTCGGCAGAGGAACAACCGGACCTTGCGGATGCTTTTTCCGAAATCCTCCAGGAGATCCGCGAAGAGGATACCCCGGCCTGACCGGAGGATATACCATGCGCATCCGGTCCCTGCGGTTCAAGAACATCAACTCCCTTGCCGGTGAGTGGAAGATCGATTTCTGCGATCCTGCCTACGTATCGTCCGGGATCTTTGCAATCACCGGGCCCACCGGTGCCGGGAAGAGTACGATCCTCGATGCCCTCTCGCTTGCACTCTACGGACAGACGCCCCGGCTGGGGAAGATCACCAAAAACGCCGGGGAAGTAATGTCCCGCCAGACCGGCGAGTGTCTTGCCGAAGTTGAATTTGGTTCGGACAAGGGAACCTTTCGCTGCACGTGGAGCCAGAAGCGTTCGCACAAAAAACCGGATGGCGAACTCCAGCCGCCAAAGCACGAGATAGCCGATGCAGCGACCAACAAGGTCCTCGAATCGAAACTTTCGGCAGTACAGCAGAAGGTAGCGGACGTTACCGGCCTTGATTTTTCGCAGTTCACCCGGTCTATCCTTCTTGCGCAGGGAGAATTCGGCACGTTCCTTGATGCAAAGGGGGACGAGCGTGCGCCGATCCTTGAAAAGATCACCGGGACTGAAATTTACGGGAAGATCTCGGAAAAGGTGCACGAGCGGTTCGGGAAAGAGAAGGCGGCGCTCGATGCGCTTGCGGAAAAAGCCGACACCCTCGGGACAATTTCTCCGGAACAGGCTGCGGCCTTACAGGAAGAGCGGACGCAGCACGAGAAGGAGATCCGGGAACTTTCGGGCTGCTGCAAAAAACGGGAGGAAGCGGCAGCGTGGCTGGACGCCCTTGCCGTGCTTGGGACGGAGATCGCGGGCCTTGAAGAACGGGTCCGGGTACTCGCGGAGCGCCGGGCAACAGCAGAAAACGATCTTCGGGCGCTCGGTCTTGCCCGCAGGGCCCGCGATTTCGAAGGAATGTATTCAGCCCTCTCCGCGTTCCGGGAGCAGCAGGAGCACGAGACGCAGGAGAAACACGCGTGCGAAGGGAGCCTTGCGGAACTTTCTGCAGCGTATGATGCCGGACTCGAAACATTCCGCCGGGCACAGGAGCGCCGCGACAAAGTAAGCGGGGAAAAGCAACAGGAGGATCGACTCATCCGGCAGGTTCGGGATCTCGACACCCGGATCCGGGAGGTAAAGGGCCAAAGAGATGGGCGGACGCAGGAGAAACAGCGGCTCGAAGAGGAGCGCGGGAAACTGCAGGAGGCGATCCGGTCCGCGGAAACAGGAGCAGAAGCGATTCGTACGGAACTTACAAAAGTCACCTGCTACCTTGACGAACATCCCCTTGATGAGAAACTGATCGCGTCCCTCTCGGGGATCGAGTCCGCTGCCCGGCAGATCCGGGCAACCGAAGAACTCTTGGAAAAGAAACAGTCCGACCTCCGCAGCGTGGAGCAGACACTTGCCGATGCCGAGCAGGTGGTTCTGCGCAGGAAGTCCGAACTGGACCGGGCCGCGGCCCGGGCAGAAGAGGCTCTTTCTTTGTCCGCCCGGATCGAAAAGGAACTTTTGGAGATTACGGGTGGCCGGGACAGTGCGGCGCTCAGGTCTCCCGTTGATGAAGAGACCGATCGTGCGCACCGGCTTGAGGATCTTGGAAAACTGCTTATACGGATTGCCGAAGAGGAGACCGGGCAAAAGAAGCTGGCCGGCGATCTCGCGGCTGCCCGGGCCGGGCAAAAAACGGTCGGGGATTCTCTTCTTGCGCTCAAAAAAGATGCGGAGCGGGTGGCCGACCTTCTCAAAATCTCCGAAGAGAACATCATCTTCCAGGCCCGGATAAAAAATCTCGAAGACGCACGCAGCACGCTTGAGGCAGGAAAGCCCTGCCCGCTCTGCGGTTCTACCGACCACCCGTGGTGCACGGGTACCGCCCTGGTGCCCGGCGATGCGGAAAAGAACCACGCAGCATACAAAAAGGAGAACGCGGAGCTCCAGGAAACGGTCAGGAAAAGCGAGGCGGAACTCGCAGGGATCGATGCCCGGATCCAGGCCGGTGAGGCAGCGCTGCGTGACCGCGAAGCACAGGCAGAAAAAGACCGGGCGGAGCTGGATACCGGGTGCAGGTCGCTTGGCATCGCGGCCGGGCCGGATCCCGGGCCTGCCATAGCCGCTGCGGAAAAGGAGTGCGCCGCCCGGCTCGAAGGGGCCCGGGCAATCCTTGCACGTGCCGAAAAAAAGGAACAGGAACGCAAAAAAGCGGAGCTGGCCGTCGCGAAGGAGAAGGATGCCCGTGCAGCGTTCCAGCGGGACTATGACAAGGCGCTCGGGTACCGCGACACAAAAGCTGCCGAGAGAAAGCGGCTGAATGCCGAGATCATCGCGGCAGGCGAAGATCTCCAGCGGCAGAAAGCAGCGCTCCTTGCATCCGTGCAGGAGTACGATATCATCGTTTTCAGTATGCCCCGGATGACCGGGGAGATCCTGTCCGCGCTCACCAGACGCCGGGACGAGTATGTTGCATATCGTGACCGCCGGCAGGAACTGCAGGAAAAACTCGGGCAGTGTACGGGCAGTCTCGATCGGGACCGGTCGCTTCTCTCATCGGCAGAAAAAAGGCTTGCGGAACTCTCCGGGATCTTTGCCGGTATTGAAAAGGAGTTCTCCGGCCTTTCCTCGCAGCGTACGGAGCTCTATGGGAAAAAGGATCCGGATGCCGAAGAGACCCGGGTTGCGGGGCTTGTAAAAGATGCGGAGGCATCCCTTGCCGCGGCAGCGGACGCGAAAAATCTTGCGGAACAAAAGAAGGCATCCTGCGAGGAACAGATCCGGACGTTTTCCGGAAACATTGCCGCCCGCGTCCCGGTCCTTGCCGGGCGGGAACACGCATTTGCCGCTGCCTGTACAAAGGCCGGGTTCCCCGGCGAACCGGATTTCCTGTCAGCCCGGCTCTCCCCGGACCGGCTGGCAGAACTTGAGAAGGCTGAAGCGGATCTTGTTCGCGAAGAGACGGAGACTGCCGCCGGCCTCCGGGAGCGAAAGGAAAAACTCGCAGCAGAGCGGAAGCGGGCCCTGACCGCAGAAAACCGGGACGTCCTCGCCCGTGCAATCGAGAGCGATAAAACAAAAATCACCGGCCTCCAGATCGATCTCGGGCGGATCCGGACGCAGCTCGAACAGTACGACGGCCAGGTACGGCAGCAGCAGGTCATTGCAGAAGCAATAGAAAAACAGAAAAAAGAGTTTGCGAAATGGGAGAAGCTCCACGCGCTCATCGGTTCTGCGGACGGGAAGAAGTTCCGGGTCTTTGCGCAGGGGCTGACGTTTGAAACCCTTGTCGTACAGGCCAACCGGCACCTGCGGGCGATGAGCGACCGCTACCTTCTCGCCCGGGACAAGGCATCGCCGCTCGATCTCGATATCGTGGACAACGACCAGGCCGGCGAGATCCGCACGACAAAGAACCTCTCCGGGGGAGAGCGGTTCATCGTGAGCCTCGCGCTCGCGCTCGGGCTCTCGGGAATGGCAAGCCACAACATCAGGATCGATTCGCTTTTCCTGGACGAAGGGTTCGGGACGCTCGACCCCGAAACGCTCGAAACGGCGCTTGAAACGCTCGCATCGCTGCGGCGCGAAGGAAAGATCATCGGGATCATCTCGCATATCCCGGCGTTAAAGGAACGGATCCCGGTCCAGATCCAGGTAGAAAAGATCGGCGGGGGAAGGAGCCGGATCTCCGGGCCCGGATGTTCGGGGCCCGCGTAAATCCCATTCGCGGCATCCGGGTTTTTCTCCGGGAATTCATGTGTCCCCTGGGCCGGATACAACAACACAGATTAGCACCGGTGACAGAGTATAGTCCGGAACAAACCCCCTGGATCCTGATGCCAGACACTATTCTTTTTCGCGGACTGCCCGGTGACGGGCTCGATACCTTCCTTCGGAAGTACCGCGAGGCGGCAGCGGACGATCCCTTTGCAACCTGGCTTATCCTTCCCACAAAACGGCTCGTTACCCGGACCGTGCGCGGGCTGGCCGGAGAACCGGGCACGACCGTCCTTTCCTCCCGGATCTGTACCCTGCAGGAGTTCTGCACGGAATATTTCCTGGCAAACCGCACGACAACCCGGCTGCTTGGCAGGGCCGAATCCCGGCTCCTCCTCCAGCAGATCCTGATTGCGAATAAAAAGGATCTCCCGCTCTTTTTTACCCGGGGAAATCCCTCGTCGGCAACGCTTGAGAGCCTGCAGGAATTCATGCAGGTTGTTATCCGAAGAAAGATAGCGTATCCTTCCTGTCTTGGCGATCTCCAGAGCGAAAAGAGCCGGCAGATGGGGATGGTCCTTGCCGCATACAAAAAAATGCTCGGGGATCGGGATCTCGTTGACCCGGATACGGTCTTTTCCTGGACCTGCGACCATCTGGCATCCCATAATGTCCGGCCAAAGGCCGTGTTCGTATACGGGATCTATTCACCGCTGCCGCTCGAAGCAGAACTCCTGTCGCTTCTCAGAAACGAGGCCCGGGAATTTGTCGTTTTTCTCCCTTCGGGATCCGATGAAAAGGTCTTTTGTGGCGGGGACGAATGGATCGGGACTCCCCGGAGAACAGAAGAAGTCCCCGTTTTGGATCCCGGCAAAACCGGCGTTACCGGTCTCTTCTCTGAAACACCCGGGACGCTTGCCGGATCGGGCATCCGCTGCGCAACCTTTGCAACACAATCACAGGAGATCTCCCGGGTGGCAGAAGAGATCCGCCGGCTTCGCGACCGCGGGGTACCGTTCTCCGATATCGCGGTCGGTTTCCCGGATGTGCGGGAGAACCTGGGACTCGTGCAGGACGTCTTTTCCGATTTTTCCATCCCATGGAGCAGCGCAACCGGGACGCGGCTGAACCTTCTTCCCTTCATCCAGGAATTCCTCGCCGTTCCCGGGGCAGTGTCGCAGGAGTTCTCCCGCGATGCAGTCCTTCGCGTTGTGCAGGGCCCGCGCTACCAGTCCGCCCGTTCGGGTGCAGGCGGGTGCAGGGTTCCCGACCTCGATCCGCGGGAGCTCGATCTGGTGTCGAGGTTTGCCCAGGTAGAGAAATGGGAATCCGGCTGGGAGCGGGGATTTGCGTACCTGGAAAAGCGGCTTTCTGAGCTCGAACTCCGGGGCGATCCCCTGCCGGTGCAGAAAGATGCGCTTGCCCGGGTAAAGGCGGGGACTGCCGCACTGTTTCGCGATCTCGGCCCCTTTACGGGAACGCATGGGATCCGGGAGTTTGTCCGGAATTACCGGGAGCTTCTCGATCGCTGGGGATTT
>Ga0268357_102136_pt1 | contig 9972 bp, 7 predicted proteins | sample BioMet10_FD_192466 | JGI IMG/M metagenome (GOLD analysis project Ga0268357, IMG submission 192466) | Sewage microbial communities from Oakland, California, United States - Biofuel 10 (Illumina Assembly) | ecosystem: Engineered > Wastewater > Sewage > Unclassified | place: USA: California... | reverse complement strand
ACGATGGAGTAAGGGAGAAAGTTCATGGGTAATGCCATCTATGCTGTTATTCCTCGCAAGTGGGCCAACCTCCAATGGTTGCAGCATCAGCTCCGTTTCTTCGATATCGATGGAGATCGAAAAGGTTCGGCGGTAAGCAGCCATACCAGTGCTTGCCAAATTAGCGACGAGGGGTGACAGGCAATGCCCTCGAGTATCTGCGTCAGCAGCGCGATTTGGGATCTCCATATTCATTCGAATCAATGTACAAAGCCAGACAAAGAGCTTGCGAAACTCTCAGTTGTGGAATACGTCGACAGGTTCCTTGGGATCATTGCCGATTATCCGAAGCTCGAGATGATCTCATTCACCGACCATGACATCATTTCGGAAGAGCTGTATCGCGAGTTCTTCAAGAGGGACGTGCCCGTTGCGTTAATTCCGGGTGTCGAAATCGATATGAAGCTCACAGGGGACGGTGAATCAAAGCATCTCGTCGTCTACTTTGACTGTATGAACGATGATGAACGTCTGACAAACCTGTGCTCTGGCGTGAACGATATCATGAGCAGGCACTCCGTCAGTTCCGACAATCCAATCCACATCAATACCCTGTTCGATGAGCTGCTTGACCTTGGTATTAAGTTTGTGGTCAGTCCGCACGCCTTCAAGCAGAGGAAGCGGGCGATTGATTGGGAGTGGCACGTTGATGGAGGGCCTGCCCCCAACGTGCATAAGTACATGGATCAGTTCTTTGCCTTTTGGGAGACCAGCGGCGCATCCCAAATCGCAAGGGCAATCGAGTACCTAGAGATGATGGATTGTGGGAAGATGGAATCCATCGTCTCGTTCTCCGATTCCAAAGATTTCGAAAAGCTGAAGAGCTACCTCGACAGTCCTCCTCAATACTTTGCCGCACTTCCGAACTTTATCGGCCTGCAAATGGTTGGTTCAGAAGTTTCCAGGATCACAAGAACTCCTATCGCTATCCATGAGGACGAGAGGGGGCAGTATCTCGGTTCGGTTACTATCGGGGACCAGAAGATAGATCTTTCCCCAAGGCTAAACACAATTATCGGTGGTCGGGGAAGCGGGAAGTCCGTTCTTCTCGATCGTCTTGCGATGGCACTTGATGATTCAAAATGCGAGAAACATTTCAACGACACAGACAGAATTGAGTTTCTCAAGGCCTCTACTCCCACCGTGCAATGTCTCTCCGGACAAACTGTTATCCCCGACTCCTTCCAATTTGAATACTTCAACCAAAGCTATGTTTCGTTGCTGTTCCAAAGTAAGGGTGATGCGTTTAACAGGCAGCTTGAAGGCTACTTCGGGTCGGCGTTTGATTTGGTGAACGACATCGATACTGAATCGGTAAAGAGTTCAAACTCAGTTCGATTCAATGAACTCATACAGGGCCTCACCTCTGAGGCGGTGGACAATCTCGTTGACTTCGTGGGTAGGTTCGGAGTCGATCATGACGAGAAACTGTCTTTGAAGATTCCCAAAGCTCCGACGCATGCGTCTGTGAAGCTTCGAGAATCCATAGACTACGAACAGTTGCAGGACAAACTGGAAAAGTCTTTTACCAAAGACGTTCTTGAGTTCCTCCGAAACGAGAGAGATGTTTCCGACGCGTTCGTCGCATATGAGAAAGCCGTTATAGAGGCAGCGCACCGGGCGCGTGTTGGGTATCTCGAAGGTGATTACCTCCATATGTCGCTAGAAGATAAACTCAAAGCGAAGAAGTCGGAATTGAGCAAAGTGAGCAAGGATCGCCAAATCGCGATCGACTCCTTTAGGAAAACTTTCGCCAGCGAAACCCGTGACGCGAGATATCGAACCCACCTTGTAAAGGCATATCTTGAGATGCAGAATGAAATGCAGCTCCATCATGAGAATCAAGCCCTCGCGAATGGGGAAATCGTTGACGCTTTCTGTTTCAAGAAGGAGCTGGACATCCAGTCTCCTCTTGACTACCTAATTACATGTCTGGATGAATTTCTCCTCGCTGATGTAGGCGGAGGAAACAAATGCTGTGAAGATAATCTATCCGTGTTCATCGATGCGTTTAGGTTCGGGGACAAGCGTTATAAATCGGGTAAGAGCGCTGAAGCATTAGAGACAAAGCTGAAGTCCTTTGAGTTGTCTTATCGGGAAACATCGTCTGTCTGGTACAAGTCGAGACCAGAGTTGGAACACGAGAATATAGCGGTCAAGTCACCAGGAACGAGGACGAATATTCTTCTCGAGTACATTGTCCACAGAAACACAAACGTGCCATTGCTTATCGACCAGCCCGAAGATAACGTGGACAACCAGACGATATACGGGCAAATCAAGAACTGGTTCATTTCTTTGAAGAATAAAAGGCAGGTTATCGTAGTCACCCATGATGCAAACATCGTCGTCAATGCCGATGCGGAGAATGTCGTGATTGCAAGCCAGAACATGGATGGATCGTTCAATTATGAAAACGGAGCCCTCGAGTACTCCGACATGCTCGAGCAGGCCTCGAGGATTTTAGATGGTGGCGTTGAAGCCGTGAGAAGGAGGCTGATGAAATATGGTGGATAAGACCGTTACCGTGGCGTTCGGCATGGGAGAATCGATAATCCTGACGAACGACGCGCCGGATATCAAAGGATTCGTCGAGCTTATCAATAAAAACAGGGCGTCCATCGACGTTAAGCACATTGACGTCAATAGCACTGTCGATTCATTTGACTGCGAGAGTTTTAAGCAGGTGATAGCCGACTTGGTCACTGACTATCTCAACGAGATAGAGCTTGATCGGGAGAAATACGACGCTGTCATATCCGGTATTTCCAAATAGTTCGTTGTGCTTGTTTCCAAAGGGCTGATTGCCAGAGCAAGCGCAACTCTGGGAATCCAAGCATTCCCTCGGACGAGCTTAGACGGCTAGACTGAGGGTTCTCCAATCCCAAGGTGCTGGGGTCATTGACATTGACGAAACTGGAGATTGACGGACTATTTGACCGAACACGACCTCAAGGCGAGGAGATCCAAAGGCGAGGGGTCGGCACAGCAGTTTCGATATCTGTATGACGGGCCCGAACCGGTGCCGTCCTTGTGCTTCCCGGTGAAATGCGAGGGTGACTTGCTTTCGAAATTATAGGTAAGTGCTCGGCCGCAAATGCCAATATGTTTGTCAGGCAAACTTCCCAGGTCATTTCTGTCGCCTTAAGCATAGGAATATATCCGTGATGACCTACAATGCACGACATCAGTTTAGAAATGACAGGAGGGCGTTATATGGGCGAGTATGTCAAAAAGAAGAAAGCGATGGTGTTCCAAAGCGGGGACTCGCTGCAGCAAGTCGTCAATGTGGTGAACGAGGCCGCTGCTGCCCTCAATGACAAGGCAAGGACGATTAGAGAGAGCCCGATACCGGAGGTGTTGGCTGGTGCGCTTGGCGCCGGCATCGGAGGGACCGGGTCATTCTTAGCGCTCTACGGCCTCGGTACCGTGGGGCTCTCGGCCGCGGGAATCACGTCGGCGCTCGGGGCCGCAGGCGCGATAGTCGGCGGCGGGATGGTCGCTGGCGTGTTCGTCTTGGCGGCGCCGGTCGTGGTGCTGGCCGCGGCGGGGGTAGGCATCACCTCCTACCTGAAGAGCAAACAGCTCAAGCAGGAGAAGGAGAGGTTATACAAGGAAGCGCTTGCCAAGCACCAGGCGATTATCCGAGCCCTCAAGGATGAGGCTGATGCCGACAAAGAGCGTCTGGACTACCTCAACAGCCTCAACGTGCTGCTCGGGCGGGCAGTTGCCGATCTTGGGAAGGACTTGGGGGAGGTGCCCACGACTTGAGCAACCAAGACAGCGAGAAGGACATTGCTCGCGTCCTGAAATACCAGGACGAGCTCCTCGGCAGCATCGCGATGCCGGACATGCGGGAGGCAGAGAGGCGCATCTCCTGCAGCCAAGAGCTCCTCGACGAGCTGGGCTATGCGAGGCCCGCACGTGGAAGCGGGCAGGTCTCCCTAGTGCTCGACCCAAACCTTGAGGCGCCATCTTGGGAGAAGCTATCTGCCGAGGCCGCAGCCTCAGTTTCCGGCGATGTTGAAATCGAGTTCCTGTTTACCGAGGAGCAGCTCGTCGCCAATGCGGCCGTGATCCGCGAACTCAACGGGGAATACGACCAGATTCATCACCTGGACCAATACGACATTGCAGTAGCGGCAGCTGCCGGCGTCCTCGCCGGTGCGGTCGACATTCTCCTTGTCGGGGTGCCGCATAAAACCAGGGAAGGTCTCAAGGCGGGGTCGCTCTCTGACTACATACGGGACATGTTCGACAAGAAGTTTCCGCCGGAAGAGATGGAGCGCCTTGCAAATTCCAAGGTGAGCAAGGTTCCCTTCGATGCCCAGGACAATAGGAATACTACGATCGACGTTGACGGTTTGTGCACTTACTACCACCGTCTGTACTCGCTGGGGCATGACCCCCTGCTCGGCTTTCTGTTCGGTACCGCGGACATACTCTCGGGGAGGATGACGACTATCGACAAGGCGGGCCACATCGTCTCCCAAGTGGTGGAGAACTACGCCAATCGAAGGGAATCCGACGTGTTTGCGGCGCTTGCCAAGGAGATGGCCCACCTTGCGTCGGACATGACAACGTCGATGGGGCTTCCTGTCCCGCTCATGGGATTGCTCGACCTGTTCCAGTTTGGCAGCATTGGAGAGTATGAGCAAACGGTCGCTGAAATCGTGCAGGGCATGTACTACGAGGGGTATGACTTCATCCATTTCTGCTCCATGTCCATGGGCGCCGCCATCGTCGAGGTGGCCGTGAGAATCGGATATGCGCTTAGAAGAATCAAGGACGGTGCCACCGTCGGCGATGCAATACCTGTCAGCACGAATCACGAGAAGATGCCGAAGCTCGGGACCATGCTGTTCATTGGCCATTCTGCTGCTTCGGCTGTCAATGCAGGAAAGGTTATCTTCACGGACAACCCCCTGGCCATCAACTACCCGCAATGGACCCTGTTCGCAAAGTACGCCTACCAACAGCTCAGATGGGGCTTGGTGACAAAGCCGGAATTTCGCAATCGCTATGTCCTTGGGGCCATCGATGGAGAGCTTGCGACTGTGTATGACGACATCGACTCGTTCTTCGAGGAGAGCCAATCCGGTCCCGTCTCCCTGTAGTGCTCGCTCCACCGTCAAATGCCCCGTGACCGTTTCCGTTCGATGGCCATGTAGCCATGGCCGGCATTCGCTCTCGTGTGCGGCCGCTCGCCACCCTGGCCACCTTCTGCGATGCGTACAGTACCGCCTTCCGACGCCCACGGAGGCAGCACATGCAAACGTGGACTGGAACAATAAAGTGGCACCAATCGAATGAATATGAATCGGGAACATATCCAGGATTAGTGGGTCATATCACGCAGGTATTGCCGATTGAGAACCCCTTTCGAGTATGTCAGCGCTTGCATATATACGGGTAGTAGGTCTCTGTCGGTAGGCGGCGTTTACTCGTCCCTGCGTGCTGTTGCATGTCATATGACATGTATAATCTGGAAACGGGCGACAGTAAAGCAAGATAATAAAACTCACGAGTAGGTTGCCAGCGTTTCGGGCGGGGTCAATAGGTGAATTTATCTGAGACTCGGCTGTAAAGTCTCGTGCATGACTAGGGAAGCCTTCAAAAGAGCTTAGGAGAAGGTGCGACCATACAATATGGTTGAGAAAGAAATCGCGGTCAATCAGAGGTTCACGTGGATTCCGGTTTACGAGGCCATAGCAGATGCCCTTTATAAGCGACGGGACGACAGGGACTCCGTTCTTTCGATTGTTCGCAAGGTGTTTATTCCTCACGGCTCTGAGGGCAAAGAGTCTCTACCCTATAACGGGTCGGAAACTTCATACCGTGACATAGATCCTTTCACTGCTATGGGGACGTTCAATCGGAGTGGTAGAGACGCTACGAGCCCCAGTAACATAAGCAAGAGATTGGTGCAAATTGGTAAGTGGATGACGGAGCTTGGCCTGGGCATCCCTCAACCTGCTGACCTCGACGGGGTCCCGACGAATAACTATCAGCACTCCTGGTTCTTTGAAGGTGGTCAGGAGGCCGTAGATCGCGGAGATGTCGACCGGCTGTGGAGTGCTTTTGATGCCGCGATTGAGTATGCGGATAACAAGGACGTTGCAAGCAGAGCGCGCTTTGTCGAGGCATATGATTCCGTTTCGAGCCAGAAGCAGATGGGCAATGGGCTTCCTACTGGGCTTTTCTGGGCACGCCCGAGGGTCTATCTCCCCCTTGATTTCCCAACGAGACGCTACCTTGATGCGTTTGGGATTGATGTTGTGAGGACACCCAGCGCGAGCGAGTATCTCCAGCTGCTTGAAGAAGTCGCACGTGAGTTCCCCGTTGCCTTCCCAGAGGTCTCAGAGAAGGCATACGAATATGATGGCTGGTGGCCCCCGAGAGACCTCTATGACCCGGGAGTGTCACCAGGCCGGTGGGCTGAGGTCCTGAGGAACCCAGAGGTCTTCGGTGAGGACCAACTCATCACGCTGAATTGCCTGTGCGATTGTGGTGGAGAGGCCACGACGGCGGAGCTTCGCAATAAATACGGTCGAAGCGAGCGAATCTATGCCGACCAGATGGACACCATCGGTAAGCGGCTCATGGACAGTCGCCATATGAACGGCAAGGCACTGCCCGAAGTTTCGGGCAAGTATCTAGGGAGCTCAAAGCACTGGAAGAACTGCAGGTATTGGCCTGCGCTTGTCCTCGGTCAGCGCAAGAGTGGCCGAGGACAGGCTTTCGTCTATAAGCTACGCCCGGAGCTGGCGGAAGCGCTTGAGCAGTTTGATTTCTCCGATGTGCCTCTGTATGACGGCTCGTCGGCAGGCGTAGAGCATGATAAGCAGGAAGACGCGGAGGCGCCTATGTCCAGTATATCTTGTGTCCATAAGAACATTATTCTTTATGGCCCTCCGGGTACCGGTAAGACATATCAGGCCAAGGCATATGCAGTGGGCATCTGCGATGGGCGTCGCATAGACGACGTGTTGGAGGAAATGGAATCGAGCGAAGGGTATAAAAAGATATCCGATCGCTATGCTGAGCTTGTCGGAAAAGAGAAACGCATCGGTTTCGTGCCTTCCACCAGTCGTATAGCTACGAGGACTTCATCGAGGGCATGCGCCCCAGCTACGACAACGAGCTTGAGGTCATGGACTATCCTGTTGAGGACGGGGTGTTCCAGGGTTTTTGCAGGCGGGCACAGAATGCCGACGCCTCTGTCTCCAGTACGGTCCCCCGTTATGAAGACAACCCAAACCCACACGTCTGGAAACTAGGGCTGAACGCTGATAATGTTAGGAACCTTTATGGTGAGTGCAAAAGAGAGGGCTGCATCCGCATCGGATGGGACACATGGGGACCAGACGAGTACCAGAATGCAGATGACATTAGCAGCAACAACAAGAGGGCCCTCCATATCTTCCAGGAGGAGATGCAGCTCGGAGATCTCGTGGTGACGCCGTCCTATGGCTCTGGGGGATACCACGTCGCGGTCATCACCGGGGAGTTCGAGTGGCGCGAGGATCTGGTCGCTGCCAAGAGATGTCGCGAGGTTCGATGGCTCAACGACATCTCAAAGAGAGAGCTGCTTGACATGAATGGTGGCAAGACCCTCACTCTACAGACTGCCTATGAGCTCAGCCGCATCGACTACATGGGGCTTCTCGAAGGACTTGGCCTTGCTCCGAAAGCGGAGGAGCGCGACGGCCGCGAGGGCAAACCATACGTCTTCATCATCGATGAGATTAACCGCGGGAACATCTCTAAGATCTTCGGGGAACTTATCACATTGCTTGAGGAGGACAAGCGCGGGGGCGCGAGAGAGGCCATGAGCGTGGAGCTTCCGTATTCGAAGCGCAGTTTTAGTGTGCCGTCAAACGTCTATGTCATTGGTACCATGAATACCGCGGACCGCTCCATCGCGCTCATGGACACGGCGCTCCGTCGGCGTTTCTCGTTCATCGAGGTCATGCCTGACCCCAGCTTGCTGGAGGATATCCACATCGAGGACATCGATCTTGTAGAGATGATGCGCGCGATGAACAAGCGCATCGAAGTGCTTTATGACCGTGAGCACACCATTGGCCATGCGTACCTGTTGCCACTAAGAGACGATCCGACCGTCAGCCGCCTCGCACGCATCTTCAAGGATCGCATCATCCCTCTTCTGCAGGAGTATTTCTACGATGACTACGGCAAAATTCGCTCCGTGCTAGGTGCTGCTGCCAGCGAGTTCATCGAGGTGCAGGATGCCAGTGGTGTTTTCTGGGCGGATGATGACCGTGCGCCGTCCGACGCCGAGATATTCCGTCTGAAAGAAACTCCGGAGACAGCGGGGCCCTACAAGATGATCTACCAGGCAGAGGCTGTCGAAGGCTGATGGGCCACATGGCGCAGAATGCCGTCACTATGCATGAGTTCGAGTACCTGACGCCGGGGGAAGTACAAAGGCCAAGGTGCCATCCGCTGACCTTAGACGAGTTCGAGTCGGTGAGGGCGTTTATCGCTAAGAATTGTGATCCTACGAGTGAGAGTCCACTTGAGCTCATGAGGCTTTGCTCGCCGCCTGGCATCGGCGAAGCGATTTGTGCTTTGAACTACGTCGGTACTATCGAGCTGGATGACGGTTGCCAGATCGAGATTCTCCCCAAGGTCGATATCATAGATGGGGATGACGATGAGATTCGCAACCTGTTCCTCAGGATGGTCTCCTCTTTGGGTGAGAGCGTCTCGTTCAAGGCACTTGGGGCTACGCATCTTTCTTCCCAGCACATGGCTCTCTTCGATCTGTTCGTTGCGATGTTTCTTGACGAGGCGTCCCGCCTTGTGCGGGAAGGTCTCTGCTCGGCATATGCGGAGTCACGCTCTGCGGAGTGTTTCGTGAAGGGGAGAATTGATTTCCAGAGACAAATACGGGACTCCCAGGTGCATGCCGAGAAAATACACACCATACATGATGAGTTTGTGAGAGACCGGCCAGAAAACAGGTTGGTAAAGACGACGATTGTGCATCTTCGCAAAATCAGTCGAAGCATGGAGAACGTTCGTCATGCTTCCCGACTCCTCCCTGCTTTCGACGGCATCTCCCTATCGCATAACATCGACGCTGACTTTGAGAAATGCATGCAAGGAAGGTCAACGAGATGCTATTATCCCCTGCTCGAATGGTGCCGTATATTCCTTCACAACGAGAGCTTCACGACGTTTCAGGGGCGTCATGTTGCGTGGGCGCTTCTCTTTCCGATGGAGCGGGTCTTTGAGGCTTATGTCGGACAGGAACTGAGGCGAGTCGCACGGGTCGCCTACGGAAGGACGGTGCAGAAGGTAGACTTACAGGCCCAGACTCAGTGGCTCTTTGACGATCATCAGGTGCGGCTGCGTCCGGACGTTATCGTTGAGCTCTCGGGTGGCGGACGGGTCGTTCTCGACACGAAATGGAAGCGCATCTCCTCTTGCCAGGACGTCTCGGTTGCAGACATGTATCAGATGTACGCATATGGTCAACGCTACAGGGAAGAGGGAGAAGACGTTCAGCACGTTATCCTTCTCTACCCATGGCATCGTGGTGGGCCCGAGCCGGGCGAATTGACAAGAGGCCGGCATACCAGCCCTGACGGCGTTCAGGTGGACATGTTTCTCGTTGATCTCTCGCACATGTGCGAGAGCATGCAGCTTCTGCTCGAAACGGTGATAGGGTATTGCGGAGGGTCCCCTGTGTAGGGCGGTACGTGGCAAGCAAAGGCAACAGATTGGCGCAGAAGAATCGATCAGCACTGGCACGGTCGCATTGCCCATCTGGCCAGTGGCTATACGAGGTGGTGCCGGATCCTCATGTAGCGGCCCCAGGACTCGCTCGAGAAGCCGAACCCGCTTGGCCCCTCGTAGGAGACCTCCACGTCGGCGTCGTCCGAGAGATGGCGGATGGTCTTC
>Ga0268357_102126_pt1 | contig 10023 bp, 9 predicted proteins | sample BioMet10_FD_192466 | JGI IMG/M metagenome (GOLD analysis project Ga0268357, IMG submission 192466) | Sewage microbial communities from Oakland, California, United States - Biofuel 10 (Illumina Assembly) | ecosystem: Engineered > Wastewater > Sewage > Unclassified | place: USA: California... | reverse complement strand
GGATTGCCTCAACTTCCCCGGTTATTATAACTTTTGACTTGTTGATGAGAGCTATGTTATCACACAGTTCTTCAACTGATTCCATGTTGTGGGTGGAGAGAATTATTGTGGCGCCGTTATCTCTTAATTTTAAAATCTCGCGACGGATTAAATCTACATTTATAGGATCAAATCCGGAGAACGGCTCATCTAAAATGATAAGGTTTGGCTTGTGTACCACTGTGATAATGAACTGAATCTTCTGGGCCATTCCCTTGCTCAGCTCCTCCAGTTTTTTGTTCCACCATGGTTGAATTCCAAACTCCATGAACCATTTTTGCAACTCCCTTGTAGCATCCGAACGGCTCATTCCCTTAAGACGTGCAAGATAGATTGCCTGCTCTCCGATCTTCATCTTTTTATACAGTCCGCGTTCCTCAGGCAAGTAGCCTATGCGTTCAATGTCTGATAGTTGCATTGTCTTCCCTTTAAAGAGAAGTTCTCCGCTTGTTGGCAATGTAATGCGATTTATGATTCTGATAAGCGTGGTTTTTCCTGCACCATTAGGGCCGAGGAAGCCAAAGATTTTGCCTTCCGGGATATCCAGGTTAACAGATGTCAGCGCGTTAAAATTGCCAAACTTTTTGGTTATGTCTTTACACGTTATTAATCCCATAATTTGTTTGATTTGCATGCAAAGTTAAGAAAATCATTTTACCTCACATACGGCCTGAGCTTTTCTGCAACTTGCGCAGAGAGAATGCCGGTTTTCACCAGGTTATCTAATGTGCAGGCATCTGTGCCGCTCTGAGAGATAAACAGCGCAATGCCCCTGGCTGCGTACGCGCCAATGTACGGATGGCGCTTTAGGAAATCTCTGTTTTTTTCCGCCATTTCCGTTATGGAAAATTTTTTTATTCCGGATGGATGGACAAATATTTGATCTTTGAACATATTGTATCTCTCTTCATCTATGCCCTCTATTTCCATGAGCTGTTCCGGCCGTGCAAAGCTTCCGAGTTTTTTTTTGTACGCTATAATTTTGCGTGCGTAGTAACTGCCTATTCCTCTTAGCTTTACTAATTCCGAACTATCCGCTTCATTCAGATCCATGCAAACGGGTTCAATAATTTTTTTTGAATAATATTTCTCTTCTGAAATGTTATTTTCGGTTTTGTTTGAAAAATTTTGTTCTGCGGTTTGTTGCCCGCGCGCAACGCGCGGATCTTTGCGGTAGCTGCATATATCACTGATTGTACTGCTGTTTTGCGGCATGGCAACTGCAGACGGGCCGGCCGGCCGCGAATGCCGAATAGCTATGTAAGGGAATAGCTCTTTATATTTTGCCTCATCAACCACGTACATTTTTTTGAAGTCTTCTTTGCGGCGAAATACTCCGCCCTTCTCTCTGTAGTGGATTATGGTGAGGGCTTGTTTTTCCGAGAAGCCGAGCATGCATAGGCTGTCGAGAGAAATATTATTTGGATTGAATTTGAAGAGCTGCGGATTAACGTGAGCCGTGCTGCCGGGCGAGCTGTTGTGCTGAAATTTGCCGCCGCTGCCGGGGGAATAGCCGCCGGAATTGTCCGCGTACTGCACGGCTTGTTCATTGCCGCCGCATTTGTGCAGTGCGAATGTAACTATTTGAAATATAAGTAGTAGGAAAATCAGCGCTATGACTCCGCGCGCTCTTGTTGCGGAAATTCTTTCATTCTTCTTCCCGCTCTTTCCCGTGTTGGTTCCTTGTCCCATATTCTTCCTCCTCATCTTTTACGCAATAATCTTTTTCACTCTTTACTTTCTCTGCTCCCTCCAGGACAACAACTATCTCCCCCTTGGGCTCATTATTTTTATACCATTCTGCAAGATTGGCTATGGTGTCTCTTTTGCACTCATAGTGGATTTTGGAAATTTCTCTGCATACAGCGGCATTTCTCTCTTTATCAATGAATTCACACATCTGCTCCAGCGTCTTCACAAGCCTGTAGGGCGACTCGTAAAAAATTATTGTGCGCGGTTCTGCGGCCATCTCCCTGAACTTGGTCTGCCTTCCCTTTTTGGGCGGAAGAAAACCCTCAAAGCAGAATCTGTCGCATGGAAAACCGGAAGCGGTTAATGCCGGAACAAAAGCGGTAGGGCCCGGAAGCGCCTCAACATTAATATCTTGCTCAATGCAACTTCTGACAAGTAAAAATCCAGGGTCTGAAATTCCCGGAGAGCCGGCATCGCTGATTAACGCAACTCTCTGGCCGTCAAGGATCTTTTCACATATACGGCCAACAGTCTTATGCTCATTGAATTTGTGATGGCTCTCCATGTGAGTGGTGATGCCGTACTTTTTCAGCAGCACGCTGCTGGTCCTTGTGTCCTCTGCAAGAATAAGGTCAACGCTCTTTAAAACGTTTATAGCTCTGAGAGTTATGTCTTCCAGATTGCCTATAGGGGTAGGCACCAGATAAAGTTTTCCTTTCCCTTCTTCCATTTACTCCTCTGTTTCAGCCTTTTTGATATCGTATTTTCTGCGGATGTGCATGTAAAATCTGTAGACAATATCGCTTGTTTCATCCCACTGCGGATACTCTTCTCTCAAGTGCCAAACAATCTTTTTGAAGTTCCCGATATTATCTATCTCCTGCATAACATTCTCAAACTCAATCTCTTTCCCGTTAAACAACTCATTGGTAAATTGCATTCTGTCATTAAGTCCCATGCTGCCGATCAGATCATCAACATAATCGGCCGGGTAATCAACCTCCCAGTCATACCAGTCCGGTTTGCCCTGCTTTTCTTTTGTCTCGGCAGGTTTTTCCTCCTCTGCCGCTTCCTCCTCTGTACTAAATTCAGAGTCTGTCGGGACCTCATTAATTTCCTCCTCTAAAGGTATTGGAATTTCTTCTTCCGGAATAGGAATTTCCTCTGCAGCTGAAGATATTTTATGCTCCGTGGCATTAATCTCACCGGCATGAGTGCCATTGTTCATTTTATCAAGCTTGTCCTCAATGTCATCCAGCCGTTTCTCAATATCCTTCAGACGCTTCCCAAGTTCTTTTGAAAAACTTTGCATGCAATTGTTAACATTCTGTTTAACAATATCTTCCGTGGAATCATATTCATCCAGCACTTTCCCAAGTTCAGCCAGAAGTCCTTTTTTCTCTTCCATAATTTTAATACCTTTGTTAAACCTAATTTGGATATCACAAAATTAGTAAAATGTTTGAAGAAAGAACAAATATGGCGGGATGGATTGAGGTCATCTGCGGTTCTATGTTTTCCGGCAAGACAGAGGAGCTCATAAGGCGCTTAAAAAGAGCTAATTTTGCGCATCAGCGGGTGCAGATTTTCAAACCTGCCTTAGATGTACGATATTCAGATAAGAATGTTGTGTCTCATGATAGGAATTCTATTGAGTCCAATAATGTGGATTCTTCACAAAATATTTTATTGCTCGCGACAGATGTAGATGTAATTGGCATTGATGAAGTTCAATTTTTTGATGACGGAATAGTTGATGTCTGCAATCAGCTGGCCGATAGGGGAGTGCGTGTAATATGCGCCGGTCTGGATATGGATTATCTTGGTAAGCCTTTTGGTCCAATGCCTGCTTTGATGGCTGTTGCAGAGCATGTTACAAAAGTTCATGCAATCTGCGTCAAGTGCGGACAACCAGCCCGTCACTCCCACCGTATCTCCGGCGGAGACAAACTTGTAATGCTGGGAGAACAGGACAAATACGAACCCCTTTGCCGCCATTGCTTTAATGCTGCAATGACTGCAGAAAAAAAATCTAAATAAATTTTACTTGTTGATATACCTGAATGAGAAGCAGGCTGTTATAAAATAGACGATGGCCTGCGTCCACAGGGCTACGAATTCCGGAAGTATCTGGCCGAATTCGGCTCCGAACGTATTGAGTTTCAGGTACCCCTGAACGCCAAATGTTGCCGGGAACAGGTATGAGAATGCTTTCCAGAACACCGGAAAGTTACTCCTTGGCCATGTGACACCGCTCAAGAATAGCAGTATAACACTGAAAAACAGGAACATAACCATGCCGGTCTCTCTGTTTTTGATAAAAACGGAGCATGTAAGCGAGAAAAATATTACTGCAAGCAGGAATGGCAGCAGCAGCCTGTAGATATCCCATGGACTTGCAAGATGCGGTAAGCCAAACCATCTGGGTATCAGTACTGTAATGTAGGCGGAAAAGATAGCGTATATTAAAAAGTAGGCCAGACCTTTTCCAAAAATGACCCTGTATATCCTTTTTTTGTCTATCTGATTTTCAAATAATTTGTGATTTTTATTCTCTTCTCTGACTGTGCCGGCAAGCATTCCTATTCCCAGGAAAAGCAGCTGGTGAATAATTAAAATCATAACACCCGGCACAAAGAAACTTGCAAATCCGTTACCGGGATTAAACAGGAATTGAGCCTCATACGGAGCAGGGTCTGCACTTTGGAGGGCGAGCTGTTGTGTTTGTCCCGCCGCTTCATACCGATGTATTTCTATGTCTTTATTCTCCTGCAGCATTGTGAAGTTTATTGCAAAAGCCACACTTTTGTAGACAAAGAAGCTTGTCATATTCACATATACGGAGACGGTTGCCTGCTCCTGTCCGTCCAGGACGGTTTTTTCAAAATCTTTTGGAAGTACAATAATCGCATGAACTTTTCTGCGCCCCATTAAATACTCAGCCTCGTTCATATTTATGCAACGCCTTAGCTGTACCTCTTTTGTGGCATCCAGTTCTCTGGAAAATTTTCTGCTGTAGGCGGAGGCGTCATTATCTATTATCGCGACAGGGATCTCACTTACGGACTCTTGATAATATACAAAACTGTAAAGTAGAGGATAACCCAGTCCTGCAATAAATAATATCAGCATTACACCGCTATCCGTAAAAATCCTGATCACTTCATTCCAAAAAATGGTGGTCATTTGTCTAACGGCATTCTGCAAATATTGTCTTCTGAACTCTTTCATCTCCAATCTATTTAAGCGGGTAGTTTTGGAATATTAAAGCTCTCTTAAGCCTTTTTAGTATTGTAAACGGAAGCAGGCAAAATATCAGCAAACCAACGTAGTTAAGCCATATGGCATTGAAACCGGCTGCAAATATTCCTTCCTTCACATATATCAGGAAGAATTGTCTTAAAGGGAACATAACCGCCCATCCCTGAATTACTCCAAGCATGTATTCAACAGGGAATGACATTCCGGCAAGCGACAGAGAGAGAATACCGTACAGTGCCGCAAAACTTAGCCCGTCTCTTAGGACCGGGAAAAGACCTATCATAAATATCCCAACTGCTTGTGCTGCAAATACCAACAGCGTTATGGTTAAGAACATGACCCATATATGCGTGGCTATCGGGTATCCCATTATTCTGCACGCCAGCAACTCAAAGGCAATTCCCATCAGCACGAATATAAAGGTGTAGGGCAGCAGCTTTCCTGTGAGGGCATTGAAGATTGAGCCATGGCTTTCCGACATCCAATCCCGGCTTGTCTTCATTTTTAGTTCATAACCAATGGAGAAAACAGTCATCAGCAATACGCAAAGTTGCAGAAGTCCGGGCCATAGAATTGTAGTCAAATATATACCGTAATTTGTCCATGGATTTTTAATCAGGTGAAAATCTGTTTTTATAGGCTGCAGGCGGGCCATCATGCCGGACTCGGGATAACCTTTTGCTTTTAGTATTTCTCTGCGCACTCCTACGTCAAGAACGGTGCCTATGTAGATGAAATTTTTATATGTAAGATATCCCGGCACCATAAGGCCTTGCTCACAATAGATTCCCACCTTTGGTCTGCGTCCCTCAAGAATATCTCTGTAAGCGCCGTTTGGTATATCTATAAAACCATAAATATCACCAACTTGTAGTGCCTTTCTGGCTGCCTGATATTCCGAGTAGGTCTTCACAACCCGGACCCCCTGTTCTGCATCCAAATTTCTTCTCACCATTCTGGAGAAAGAAGAATTATCTCTGTCAACAATCCCGATGGGCAACTCATTTGGCAAACCTTCATCAAATAAAGAAAAGAAAAAGATGGCGCAGAAGGATAGAATCAGCACGGTACCAAATAGATAGATTGGGCGGCTAAACATTTGCTTCCACTCTCTGTGCAGGACTTCCTTAATGCTTTTGAACATTCGGAGCCAGCCAAATAACCACTCGTTTACTCTATTCTTTAACAATGTGTTATGATGATTAATTTTCTAAACTTTTTAGAATTCCTTACTGCAAACTTCTTTTGCCGGGGTGAATAAATATTACTTAAGAACCTCCGTAATTATTGTGCTCATTCCGGCTCTCAAACCCTTAATTTTTTCTGTGGGGCGTGCGCGGACCTCAAAAGTTTTTGCATCAAAATTGCCTGAAACTTTAGTCGCCTTCCAAGTTGCATAAGATGCCATCTCATTTATGAAATAAACCTTGGCGGTAAATACCTTATCTTCTCCTAATGCGGGTATTTTCAACTTGATAGTCTTGCCAATGTCCATTCCCTGCAGCAAATCTTCTCTCACGTTAAACGTAAACCAAACATCATTCATGTCTATGATGCTCATGATAGGTGCTCCTTGTCCAACAAGCTCTCCAACCTTTGGATATACCTCTGTAATTTCTCCTCCTGCGGGAGCCGTAAGATTAATTTCATCCAGGTAAGTTTTAACTTCTGTAACATTACTGTTTGCGACTTCTACTTGCGCCATGGCCATTACTCTATCCTCTTTCTGCGCTCCGTGAATAGCCATATCATATTGACTTTTAGCCGCTTTCTCAGTTGCAAGCGCTGCATCATATTGTGCTTTTACCTCATCTCTTTTCTGTGCGGAGACAACTTCCTGATTATACAGATTTTGTATTCTGGTATAAGATTTAAGGGCAATATCTGAACCCACTCTTGCTTTTTGCCACATTTCATAAGCGCCCTGTACAAGTTCACTTCTTGCACTTTGATTTGCCTTACGATTTTGCGCATTTGCCGCCATGCTTCCGGCATTAGCCTGTTTAACTTTTGCTTGAACTTCCGGGCTGTCAATTAATACAACAAGCTGGCCTTTGGAAACAGTATCTCCTTCGTCTGCAAGGAGTTGTGCAATTCTACCCGGAACCTTGCTGGATATTCTATACTCACGCGCCTCAACTTCTCCCTGAAGGATAATCTTTTGCGGTTTGGATGTCAGCCATCCAATTAATCCAAGAACAACTATAACAAGTATCAGTGCTCCAAGTCCTACAAGCAAACTGATTGTACTCTGTTGTAATTTTTTCATAACAATATATTTTAACTCTTATTTTCTGCTTGTTTTTTCCGCTGCCGGCTTATCTGTTGTTTTCACTTGCAGATTTAACGGTTTTTTCCGCAGGCTCCTTAATCATCTTAACCGGGCCCTCTTTGATGACGCCGTCATCTTTTGCCCTCTGTCCCTCTTTAATATTTGTTATCCCGACAGTTTTTCTTAAGTAAAGCTCTGTCATTCTTGCATTTATGCCTGCATCAATTTTATCCGACTGAGCGGATACCCATGCCGTCTGAGCACCAAGCAAATCCGTTACGCTTATAAGTCCTTCTTTATAGGAGATGTTGGCAAGCTTAAGATTTTCCTCCGCCGCACTTATATTGCTCAGAGCGGACTCCAGTTTTTTGTTTGCTTCTCTCACATTAAAGTTTGCTTGCGTAACCTGCAGGTTAATAAGCTCTTTTGCCTGGTCAATTCTGTAATTTGCAATATTGAATTCATGCTTTGCCGCGCGCAATGTATAAGTCCTGTCCCCGAAATGGAAAATAGGAACGGTTACTGCAACCCCGGCTGTAAACATTCCACCAAACTTTGTTTCATACCCGTTGTATGAATTTGGATTTGTTGTGATATAATTTCCCGTTGCTACAATATTTGGCATAAAACGGCTGCGTGCAATATTAACATTGCTTTTGGAAATTTTTATAATTTCCTCTAACTGTCTTATTTCAAATCTGTTGTCTATTGCCTGATTAACATCGTATCCTGCCTCCAGCTCTTTTGCATTTTTTGGAGAAACGTCCTCATCTGCAAGCCCGAAGTTTCCGTTCAAATCCAGACCGCACACGCGGAACAGGGACATCTTTGAGAGTTCAACGCCATCAGTTGCGCGGGTAAGCGCCAGATTGGCTTCATTTAGTTTTACCCTAACATTAAGCAAGTCTCCTTTGGTTGCAACTCCCTGGTCTTTAGCTGCCTGTACATCTTTGCAAAGTTTTTCCAGAAGATCTACATATTTTTGGGCAAGTTTCTTTTTGTTAATAAGAGAAACCGTTGTCCAGTATGATTGATCAACTTCCAAAACAAGATTTTCCTCCTCATTGTTGTTGGCAAGTTTTGCTATCTCCTCGTTGCTCTTGGAAATGTTGTAAAGCTCTCTCACTTTATTTCCCAAAAAAATCGGCTGCGTAAAGCCTATGCCTCCTACAAATACATTCTGAATATCATATGTAAGGGAACTCTTTGGAAGCAACGCATATTGTTTCCATTGTATTTTTTCCGGATTAGTGTATGGATTAAAGGCGTTTCCGTTTGCGTCAACCGGCATTGTAACTCCGTTCACGACAGTCCAGGAGTTGCTTATCTGATCAGCAGTGAAACCAAAACTTCCATTGGCCAGTTTGGTTCCAACCGGAAGCATTGCATCCGAGGAAATCAGAGATAAGTCTTTCTGATTCCATGTATATGCTCCAACTGCTTGGAAACTGGGAAGAAACTGCGTGAATGCAGCCTGTCTTAAATTCTCAGCCAGCCGGATTCTTTCTTGAGAAATTTTTACAGTCTTGCTGTTTTGGAGTGCAAACGTCTCATACTCCTCAAGGGAATAAGTTTGTGCAAATGAACTTATTGCACAAATGATGCAAACTGCTGTCAACAAAATTCTCTTCATCACTCTCATTTATATTTCTATTTCTTTTTTCAATCTGTCCCCCAATCTGTCCCTCAATCTTTCCCTTAATCTGACCCTCAATCTGTCCCTCAATCTTTCCCTTAATCTGACATTTAATCTATTTCACTATTGCTCTTCAATCAGCTTTGGTTCAACATCTCCGCAGTCAAAATGTCCGGGGTGGCATCCCTCCATGTTCATTGCTTTGTAGTGTGCGCGGATTTTCTTTAAATCTTCCTGTGTATTTTCCGTTGGAATAAATCTTATTCCTCTTCCTATCTGTTTTGTTTTCCAATTAAAATAGCCAAGATAAATAGGTATATTACAAGCTCTTGCAATTGTGTGAAAGCCTGTCTTCCACTTTGCCGTTTTCTTTCTTGTTCCCTCAGGCGCTATTGCAAGATGCATTTTATCAGCTTTTTGCATGGTTTCTATAATTTGCTTGGCTGTAATTGCACCGTGACTTCTGTCCACGGGGACGGCTCCCATTCCTTTCAAAATTCGGCCCAAAGGCCAGAAAAAAAATTCTTTTTTTATCATAATATTGGCTGTTCCACCTACAGATGTATAGAAGAACCAAGATATTATGAAGTCTTTGATAGAGGTGTGAGGCACTCCAAGAATAATGCACTTTGGTTCCGGCACCTCTCCATCCATGACTTTCCAGCCAAGGAGTTTTATCATAAATTTTGCAAAAAGTTGTTTTCCGCTCATATCACTCTAACGTTTGCGCTCATATCACTCTTCTGTTTCCGTGCCGGTGTTTATAATGTCTTCCATTATAACGTCTTCCCTAAGATTGTCCTTAATAAAGTTTTGTCTGTCGGGAGTATTATTGCCCATATAAAATTCCAGCATTTCATGCACTGAATCATCTTTATTCAGACGCACTCTGTCCAGACGCATTCCTTCACCGATAAAGTCTTTGAATTCATTGGCTGATATTTCTCCAAGTCCTTTGAAACGAGTGACTTCCGGGCCTTTTCCAAGTTTGACGACTGCATCTTGTTTCTCTGCCTCCGAGTAGCAGTAGCGGGTATCCATTGCTCCGTCTTTCTTTCTTTTTCTTACTCTGAACAACGGAGTCTGCAGGATATAAACGTGTCCGCGTCTGACCAGTTCCGGA
>Ga0268357_102123_pt1 | contig 10038 bp, 9 predicted proteins | sample BioMet10_FD_192466 | JGI IMG/M metagenome (GOLD analysis project Ga0268357, IMG submission 192466) | Sewage microbial communities from Oakland, California, United States - Biofuel 10 (Illumina Assembly) | ecosystem: Engineered > Wastewater > Sewage > Unclassified | place: USA: California... | reverse complement strand
TATCATCCTCCGTGAATAATTTACCATATTTTGTCACTGAGTGTTGTACATTTTTATTTTCTCTATTTTGTACATTCTTATTGTATCATTTACAAGCTTCATCAGATGGATCTAGTCCTGTTATATTTTGATAATTATGTTTTTGCAAAGTTAACAATAAAGTACCGTGTCCGCAGCCTAAATCTATAATTTTGCTGTTTCTAGAAAGATGCTGTTCAATAAAACTATATCTCTGTTCTTGAATTTCTAAGTCATATACTGCTTTTAATATGGTATTCTGATTATATATATTAGAATGTTTATAGTAATAATTGTATGCATCTTGCGTAATATTAACATCTGCAAAAGTGAATCCACAAGACTCGCAAGAAACAACATCATAGTTAGTAGGTAAATTTATCACCTCTGGTAAAGACATGCTTACATGATATAAAATATTACCATTTAAACATTTACAAATAGGACAACTACGAAATAATTTTTTCATAAGATTTTCTCCATATTATTTAAATGCCCAGAATTTATTTAATAAAAAATTAAGTGGTACGGTTACAAATAATGTTAATATTGGTGCGATTGTTTTTGTTATCGATAAAAATTCCACAAAAATAACTAACAAAAAAATACCTACTAAAAAAGAAAAACCATAAGATAAATAGGTTTTAAAAATTGACCTGATCCAGCAATTTTTATTTTTAAAAACATATCTATTATTCCAATAAAAGGCATTTAAAACGCTTATCAACCAGCCAATAATATTGCAAATTAAATAATTAACTCCAAGCCATAATAAAAAATAATAAATACCTAATCCGATAATCGTATTAGAAAAACCAATAATACCGAATTTTATAAATTGTATAATAACATTCTTATTCAGAAATTTCTTTGCTATAAACATATCCTGCCCTATATTCTCTTAAATATAAAATAACATCATTATCGGTAATTCATATTTTATAACAGCTTCAAAACGCATCAACCTCTCCATTCATAGCTCGTTAGATCAGCATTCAAGAAAGTTATCTTTTTTCAACAACCCCATTAAAATTTGATAGTTCTAACTAAATAAAAATTCATAAATTATATATCAATTTTATACCTTCGATAAATTTTGTTTTTGCAAACCACCCAGTGTCTATTTTAATTTTATTCACTAAAGGTTGTAAAGAGACAATATCTTTTTGATTATTACCATAATTAATAACCGCATTAGGAGCAATTTCTGTTTTTATCATTTCTGAAAAGTCTTTAAGGGAACGATAATTTCCATTTGCAATATTATAAATTTCTCCTGATCTAGCTCGTTCAGTTAAAGCTACAATAGCCTCCCCAGCATCTTCAGAATATAGATAGTCCCAGTTCTGTGTAGCCCCTGTCATTTGAGGGACTATGCCGTTCTTTAAACTATTCATAAGATAAGAAACTAAAGTTGTTGATGGTTCATACTTACCATAAACACTAAAAATTCTTCCCCAAATCCACTCAATATTTAGCTGTGCTGCCCTATGCCGAGTCAAATAACACGCAGCAAGTTTTGCCACACCATAAGAAGTATTTGGATTAGGCAATGTAGTTTCAGTCATTACAGAAGTTTGCAGGCCATATTCTGCCTGAGATCCAGTACATAAAAACCGTTTACACCCAATCTCAGATGCTATTTCTACTGAATTAACGGCATAATTAATATTTCTTTGCTGCAATTCAAAATCATCTCTTGGTCCCTCCCAGGCAAGATGAACAAAAACATCACAAGGATTTAAAATATAATTACCAAGATTTTTAATATTGCGCATATCCAAATATATTATTTTAAGATGCGAATTTTCTGTCAAGCGGCTATTGTGTTCTGATTCCGGGCGTACAATGGCATAAATATAATATCCTTTTCTTAGCAAAACAGAGACCAAATTCATACCAATAAAACCTGCTGCCCCTGTCACTATAACGGTACGCATATTAACTCCCTCTATTAAGTTTCTAAATTATCCAGCATCTCACTAGTCAAATATATAATCGTTTTTCTTGGATTGACAAATTCTGAAGCTTTGGGATAATAAGAATCATTTTTATAATGAGTAGTAGATATTTCTTCAAAAACACAGCCATCCTTAGAACAAAAACTATGTTCAGTTTCCCGTTCAACAACCATTGAATCTCCCTTGACTACATGATAATTTTTTCCTGCACACATAACGTCTAAAGTACCATAAAGTACAGTAAATGTTTCTTCCTTTTTCTTATGCATATGATCTGGATGACTCTGTCCTGGCAACATTATTAATATTTTTTTACAATACTCCCTATTAATACAATCAATCATTGTCACACCTATTTGTTCAAAATGTTCTAAGCCATAATGATGAGAAATCTCACAACTGCTATTTATAGGTATTACAACATTACTCTTTTTTAAAATCTGCATTACCTTTCCAACGATTGAACGAACCAATACAGAATCATCTTTTATATTTACGTTCTCACATCTTACCACCTGATTAGCTTGTATCCTATCACCAATCACAGTAATATTGGCATATTTTGACATCTGTCCGGAAAGCAACTGTCCTGGTTCACAAGGGAAAGCATAATAAACATTACTAGAACTTAACTTTTCTCCACTTTCTAAATTACATTTTGCAAATACGCCTCGTTGCAAAGCCGCTAAATCAGCTTGTTCTTTATTAGATGACTTATAACGTTCCCCGCTAACACCACACATTTTAAACACTTTAAGGGCAGTTTCTAACCATTTATCCACTTGTTCCGGAGTAGCTGAATATTTATTTAAAGCAATTTTATCAGTAGCAACCCCAACGTGCTTCTCAAAAATTACTGCTCCCTTAGCCACTGCAATCTTTATTGGTTCCATATCAGACGGGTCCTCATGAGTTGAGAAACCAATTTTTATATCAGGATACCGCTCTTTTAATAACGATATTTGATTCATCTCTAAATCTTCATCTGGAGTTGGATACTCAGCAACGCAATGCATCAAAGCCAAAGGAATATGCCTGTGTTTAAAAAACATTACAACTCTGTCAATATTATCTAAACTACTACCAGCTGTAGAAGCAATGACTGGTAATTGAATTTTAGCAATTTTTTCTAATAGCGGCCAATCGGAAAAAGAACAGCTTGCAATTTTTATAAAAGAATATTTTTGGTTTCCAATACGTTCTACAGAAATTTCATCAAATGCAGTACATATTGTCAACATATTTTCAGCTTCTACTGCACCTTTTAAAACTAAAAATTGTTCTTGTGATAACCTTGTTTCTTTGAATCTTTTAACATTTTTAATATCATCACGACTTATATAATCTGGACGAATAAATGTGTCTAAATCTCTATATTGGAATTTTACGGCAAAGTCAAAATAATCCTTGTATTTATCAACCACAAGCCCCAATTCTTTAATAATTCTTTTGCCATGTTCTACGCTTCCCTGATGATTATTCGCCATTTCAAACGTAAATAACGGTCTTAATAATACGGTCATTTTACTTCCTCCCTACAATAAACTCCCACTAAAGTTTGCATTTATATACATTTTATTCTAGGATTTCAGCTGTAATATCATCTAAGCAATCTTCTGGATGGCATGGCAATCTTTTACAATACTTACAAGCACTCAACATACTTCGTTGTCCTTTTACATGCAATAAGCGCAGATTTTTTAACTTTTCACCGTTCCAAATTTCCTTTAAGGAATTCTTCAAAACATTACCAATAACATTTTTTCTGCTCCAATCAATGCAACAACTTACAACAGTGCCGTCAGAAAGAACGCACATTGTGGTAAATAGGAAAGAGCATACTTTTGGCATCTTTAAACTATTTATCTGTTCAATCTGTTCAGAACTGTAAACATCTGCAAGTAAATTACGTTTATCTTCGCTATCCCAATTGTGAGGTTGTTCTATCATTGCCTCATCAACAATTTTATTGTATAAATTTAAAAATTTTATATTTTCATCATCGTATGAATCAAGCATTTTAGCATAAGTTATTACATTTTTCACCTTTAAGGCATTACGTCTTTGTTGAAAATTAGCTATATTAGAATATATAATTTCTGGGCTTATAAATGATTTTGTTATTTTTTTATTTTTACTTGGTATAACAGAATAAATAGAATATCTCATATACAATAATCCATTAAAATTTTGGGTTACATTTAATATTTTTTCAGTTAGTTCCTTGGTCAATAAAGATGCATTGGTGGAAATCTCAATTCGCTCAGTAATATCGGCTGCTATCAGCATTTTTAACATAGGTATAAAATTAGGATGCATCAAAGGTTCTCCAAGATAATAAAGTCGTATAACCTTAATTTTTTCAGGAAATTGTTTTGCCTCATTAAGAATTTTTGAAAAGAGCTTTAAATCCATGTGACAAAAAGATCCGACATAATTAATAAAATCATCATTATTACGCGGGCAAAAAGTACACTTAAAGTTGCACCAATTAGTTGGTTCAATATGTAGTGCAAAAGGTGTTTCCAGAGGTACTGTATCTTTTAACAGAACCCTTTCTTGACATAGTTCGCTGTACTTTTTTAACATTCAAATCCTTCCTCTTCACATAATATTTGTTTTCTTGACTTCAGTTTGAAACTAGTAGATTCGTAATTTTTTCCATATCTTCAAAATTTAAATATGGATAGGGATTTTCTAAATTAGCAGATACTCTTTTGCCAGAAATTTTATCTACTGATGAAATACATTTAGGTATCTCATCAAACCATAATGAGCCTGTAATATCGCAAATAACCGGTCCTTTTATATCCATAACCATAGCAACAACTTTTTCAATATCGCAATTCTTTTCTATACGAAAATATGGTATATCGTAGGCATAAGCTATTTTTTCGAGGTTCGGCATAGATACCCCGCTTTTTTCATTACTTCCAACATAAAAACTATTAAAATTCCGATCTTGCATAGTCGTGATCGCAGCATACCCTAGATTATTAAAAACAAATAGCTTGGCATCAACTTTATTGGATACAATAGTTTCCAATTCTTGAATATTTAATTGAAAACTTCCATCACCTTCAATCACGATAACCCTATTATGCCCGTTAGCGTAATAGGCTCCAACAGCAGAAGGTAATGCAAACCCCATGGCTCCCATCCCCATAGAAGAAATAGTTTTTTGACCTCTTTTATGAGTAAAAGCTATATGTCCTGCAGTATTACATCTACTTGTTGACGAAATAACAATAGTATCAGTTGTAACAGCGTGTTTTGAAATTTCTTCAGTTACTAAATAAAGATTTACAGCTTCTGTTTTATCTTGTTTTTCGGCAAGAACTGGATAGTTAGATTTTAAATTCTTACAATTATTTATCCAAATTTTATAGTTTCCTATTTCCTGTTTCAAATTTCTATTTAATTCCAACATAAAATCTTTTATATCAGCTAAAATTGGATAAACGTCTGTCATCTGTAGTTTATTAATTTCGTTAATATCAATATCTACAATTATTTTTTTTGCTCGAAATGCAAAATGCTTTTCATTAAAAGCAGTAATCATGTTATCCATACGACTTCCCAATACTATTAGCACATCAGCATGCTGAAGAATAATGTTGGAGAATCTAGGTGCCTGCAACCCAGGACTACCAAAAAATCCAACTTCTTCTGTCCCCATAAAGTCAAGGACTCGCCATGTGGCCAATACCGGAATATTAGTTTTATCTACAAATTGGTGAACTAAATCAGTTGCTTTTGAAGAAACTACCCCTTGTCCAACTAACAAAACAGGTCTTTGAGATTTTTTCAACAAATTTAAGGTATAATTTACTTTTGCTTGTAATTCATTATTCTTTTCTTTCTCAGGTGCTATGAAATGTTTTAGCTTATTTACCTCAACCTCGGCGGCTTGAACATCTAAAGGAATATCAATCCAAACCGGTCCTTTACGTCCTGATACGGCATGATAAACACATTTTTCCAATTCATACAATATCATTTCCGGTTCTTGTACCGTTACAGCATATTTAGTAACAGGTTTAGCCATCGCTACAATATCATTTTCCTGAGCACCATACTGCCGTACATTCCTAATACTTGCAAAATCAGAACGTTTCACTTGACCAGAAATAAAAATAACCGGAGTAGAATCAACATAAGATGCAGCAACTCCAGTTAGAGTATTTGTTCCTCCAGGACCAGTCGTAACAAGACAAAGTCCTAGTTTATCATTATACATAGCAAAAGCCTGAGCAGCAATTGCAGCAGCTTGTTCATGATGGCAACAAACATAATCAATATTACTATGACCTAACGAATCAACTAAGTGCATTATGCCACCACCAGACAACATAAATGCGGTCGTAACACCTTGTTGTTCGAAATAATTAAACACAAAATCAGATAATTTCATTATACTCACCCTAACCTTAATTATTTTACTGCCTTCTTAACCATGTTTATCATGTAGTCCAGCTTTGCATCCGTCATTCCTGGATAAACGCCTAACCAAAAGGTATTATTCATAATTAAATCAGTATTAGGCAAATTCTCTACTACTCTGAAGCCCTGTCCACTCTTACGCATCTCATCAAAGCAAGGATGCTTCAGCAAATTTCCTGCAAAAAGCATTCTAGTCTGTACCCCTTGCTCTTCTAAAAAAGCTACGAGTTTGTTTCGCGATATTCCTGATTTACAGGTTAAGGCAAAACCGAACCAACTAGGGTTTGAATTTTGACACTTCTCCGGTAGAAAAAACTTATCCTCTAAAACAACTAGTCCTTTTCGTAAACGATCAAAATGTTCACGCCTGCTTATCACAAATCCAGGTAATTTTTTTAGCTGAGCTACACCGATAGCTGCCTGCAAATCAGTAGCTTTTAGGTTGTACCCAAAGTGAGAATAAACATACTTATGATCATACCCCAACGGCAGCTCTCCATATTGCCGGTCAAAACGATGGCCGCAAAAATTATCACAACCGGGAGCACATTGACAATCTCGCCCCCAATCCCTTAAAGAGCGGATAATTTTATGCAGCAGTGGATTATTAGTATAAACGGCGCCGCCCTCACCCATGGTCAGGTGGTGCGGAGGATAAAAACTACTTGTCCCGATATCACCCATAGTCCCGGTAAAATAAACTTTACCATTCAAATCGTACTGAGATCCTAAAGCATCACAATTATCTTCAATCAGCCATAAATTATGTAACTCACAGAACATTTTGACCACGGTAATATCAAAGGGGTTTCCCAAGGTATGGGCTAGAATAACTGCTTTGGTCTTGGTCGAATAAGCTGCCTCTAATTGGTTCACATCAATATTATACTGCGGAATAGTCACATCTACAAACACAGGTATAGCACCATACTGAATAAGAGGAGCTACGGTAGTAGGAAATCCGGCTGCCACTGTAATAACTTCGTCACCGCGTTTAACTCGTCGTTCTCCTAACAATGGTGAAGTCAACGCCATAAAGGCCAGTAAATTAGCTGAAGAACCAGAATTAACCAAAGAGCAGTATTTTATTTTTAAGTAAGCAGCAAAATTATCTTCAAATTGCTTCGTATAGCGTCCGGCTGTAAGCCAAAACTCTAAGGCACTGTCAACCAGGTTGACCATTTCTTCATGGTCGTAAACACGACCGGCATAATTAACCCGCTCTCCCTCTTTAAACGTCTGCGACTGATTGTGACAAGTGTCACAATATTTTTTTACCAGTTCTAAAATTTCAGCCCGCATTTCCTGCTCTTGCATCTCACATGCCTCCGGTTTGCCAAAATTCATCAATCTGCTGTTCCATACATTGAGCAATATTTCCCTGCTGTTGATAAACCTTAGCCCAAGCCACCGTCTGGGCTACCGCTTCATCCAAATGCCAGCGAGGTTTCCAATTAAAAGTAGTTTTTAGCTTCGTACAGTCCAGTCTTAAAAATTTTGCTTCGTGCGGCCCCTCTGTGCTTAAACTTTGCCAACTTTGTCCCCCACCCCAATATTGACAAAATAAATTCACTAACTGTCCAGTATTCACACAGTCATTATCTGCCGGACCAACATTATAATAACCTGCATATTGATAATTTTCATATTGTTTTTGAGCCAGCAGCAAATATACATGCAGCGCTTCTAAAACGTGCTGATATGGGCGGATAGAAAGAGGATGACGTACGGTAATTACTTGCTGTTTATAGGCTGCTCTAATGCAATCTGGAAGGATTCTGTCTGCAGCAAAATCACCCCCGCCAATAACATTGCCGGCCCTAACCGTAGAAACTGCTACCCCTGCGTCCTTGAAAAAACACCTTTGGTAACTATGAGTTGCCAGTTCAGAACAACTTTTACTATTAGCGTAAGGATCATAACCGTCTAGAGGATCAGTTTCTCCATAAGCCTTATCTTGTTGTTCATTATTGTCGTAAACCTTATCCGTAGTAACATTGACCAGCGACTTTACCCCTTTAATAGTGCGTACGCATTCTAACAAATTAACCGTACCCATTACATTGGTAGCATAAGTATCAAGCGGATTTTTATAACTTTCACGTACGATAGGTTGTGCTGCTAAATGAAAAACAATCTCCGGCCTAACCTCTAAAAAGGTTCTTTTCAGAGATGCAAAATTCCTGATATCGCCAACTGCAGAGTACATATCTGCTGCAACTTTGGACTGCGTAAAAACTTTTGCTCCATCTTCCGTTGGTGAAGGTAAAGCGTAACCGCTAACCTTAGCCCCTGCAAGTTCTAAGATTTTACAGAGCCAGGTTCCCTTAAAACCCGTATGACCAGTCACCAAGACTGACTTATCTTTATAAAAATCTAAACCATTTACCATATCTTCCACGGCGCCTTGCCGCTCGCCCACAATTCCTCTAACTGCATTTTTTCGCGCTGAGTGTCCATACATTTCCAAAACCCTTTATGCCGGTAAGCCATTAATTGATTTTCCCTAGCTAATCGTTCTAATGGTTCTTTTTCAAACACCGTACTGTCATCTTGTAAATAATCAAACACGTCAGGCTCCATGACCATAAAGCCCGCATTAATCACGCTACCATCAACATCCTGCTTTTCTCTAAAAGAAGTAATAATATTATCTGTACCAATATCCATAACGCCAAAACGCTGTGCAGCGTTAACGACCGTTAATGTTGCCTTTTTACCATGCTGGTCATGGAAATTTAATAGCTCACGTAAATCAATATTACCAATACCGTCACCATAAGTAAACATAAAAGGTTCTTTTCCCACATATTCCTGAATTCTCTTAATTCTGCCACCCGTCATCGTATTTAAGCCAGTATCAACAACGGTAACTCTCCATGGTTCAGCAGTGTTATGATGTATAATCATTTCATTATTATGGCGAAAATCAAAAGTAACATCAGAAGTATGAAGAAAATATTCTGCAAAGTACTCTTTAATTACATATTGCTTATACCCTGCGCATATAATAAAATCATTAAATCCATAGGCTGAATAAATTTTCATGATATGCCATAAAATTGGCTGCTCACCAATTTCAATCATGGGCTTAGGTTTTAAATGGCTCTCTTCGCTGATGCGCGTGCCAAAACCACCGGCTAAGATAACTACCTTCATGATGGCCCCTCCTAAAACAGTAATAATATTTGAATACAAACATCCTTCACAAAAAACTTTATATACTTATCGTCGGTTAAATACTACTAACTTACCCAAACATATATAAATATACATCTCTACTATCTTTTCCGTTCCTCATGATATTCAAGCTCCGTATTAACCTGCCAAACATCTTCCTTTTTACTCTCGCCTCTCTCGGCGCGTACCGCCTCAATGGCCGTCAACATGGAATGGTCCATATTATTGTACCGATGCTGCCCGTTGCGACCGATACAATATAAGCCACTAATACCGTTCAAATATCGCTCTACGGTTTTAATATTCTTGTAACTGCCAAAATAAGCTGGATAAGCCTTCTTTACCTTAATTTGTACGGCATCTAAGACAGCCTCGGGTGCAATGACCCCAATAGAAGCCAATTCCTTAACAGCCATCGCAATAAAGTCATCCTGCT
>Ga0268357_102116_pt1 | contig 10079 bp, 10 predicted proteins | sample BioMet10_FD_192466 | JGI IMG/M metagenome (GOLD analysis project Ga0268357, IMG submission 192466) | Sewage microbial communities from Oakland, California, United States - Biofuel 10 (Illumina Assembly) | ecosystem: Engineered > Wastewater > Sewage > Unclassified | place: USA: California... | reverse complement strand
AGTAGCAAAACGACGGGTCTACCCCGTTGGAGATGACATGCAGCTGGGCGGTATACCCACGCTTGCGCAGCTCACCCGCAATAAATTCGCTGGGGCAGTGCACATGCGAAAAGCGGTTGTAAAAATGCCCCCGCAGCTCGCGGTACAGCAGCTCATTTGCCACCCGCCGTTTGCCAAGGCCAATGCTGTAAGTGATGTTTTCGGGCTGCACGTGAAACGCCGCCGTGCGCGGCACGCCCAGCTCTTCGGCAATGCGCAGCCCCGCGCGCGAAAGCGCAAACGGCATTAAAAAATGCACGACGTCCGCCCAGCCGATGGCCTGCCGCAACAAATCTTTATCCGGCTTTGCAAGCTGCATGCCCTGGCTGCGGATCAGTTTTGCCGCCGGTGCGGGGAACCACAGCGCGGGCATGACGTACCGCCCCTCACCCGGCGCGCCCACCGCCGCCACCCGCACCTCGTTGCCACGGGCGCGCAATGCCTGCGCAAACCGCTGTGCGCTGACTGTTGTGCCGTTATTGGCCGTGTCAAACTGGTCCATTACCAGTAAAATTTTCATATGATTGCACACCCCTGTGCCCTGACGGGCCGCTTTTGCCGCCCGGCCTGCGGGCGGCAGCCCTATTATACCACATATTCCCATGTCGTTGTCCAGCCAGTTTTGCCCGTTTGTCCTGCGGCCCCGGGGGTTGCGGCGGCGGGGCCGGCAGGGTATAATAGGCCCAACAAACGATAGACAGGGGATGTGCACTGTGGACGAGCTGCTTGCCGCGCGGGCGGAGATCAACGAAGTGGATACCGAGATGGCGGCACTGTTTGAGCGGCGGATGGCCGCGGTGGAAAAAGTGCTGGACTACAAGCGCGCCCACGGCCTGCCCGTGCTGGACGCCGGGCGGGAGGCCGAAGTGCTGCGCAAGGGTGCCCTGCGGGTGCAGGATGCCGCGCTGCGCGGCTATTACACCCAGCTTTTGCAAAAAATGATGGAGCTTTCGCGCGACTACCAAACCAGCCGCCTAGCCGATTTTTGCGTGGGTTACCCCGGGGTGGAGGGCTCGTTTTCGCACATTGCCGAGCAGCGCATTTTTGGCGACGCCCCCGCCCGCGCCTATGTGACCTTTGAAGAGGTGTTTGCCGCCGTGCAAAACGGCGAAGTGACGGCTGGCGTGGTGCCGTTTGAAAATTCGTACACCGGCGAAGTGGGCGAAGTGCTGGATCTGCTTTGGAAGTACGACAACTGCCAAGTGGTGGACAGCTACGACCTTGACATCCGCCAAAACCTGCTGGGCGTGCCCGGTGCCGAGCTGGGGCAAATTAAACAAGTTTATTCACACCATCAGGCCATCAGCCAGTGTCAGGCCTACCTTACCGGCAAGGGGTACGAGCTGGTGCCCTACGCCAACACGGCACTGGCCGCAAAGTATGTCAGCGAGTGCGGCGACAAAACCAAGGCCGCCATTGCCAGCGCGGACACCGCCGCGCTGTACGGGCTGTCCATTTTGGCGCGGGACATCAACACCAGCGCGCAAAACGTCACGCGGTTCATCGTGATCTCGCGCCTGCCGCGGCGCAGCGGCGGCAACCGCTTTGGGCTGGTGTTCACCGTGCGTCACGACGCGGGGGCCCTTGCACAGGCGATGCAGATCATCGGCAGCCGCAATTTCAACCTTGAAAGCATCCGCTCGCGCTCGATGAAAGAGTTGCCGTGGCAGTATTTCTTTTATGTCGAAGTGGTGGGCGACAGTGAAACGCCCGAAGCGCACCAGATGCTGGACCAGCTTGCGGCGGCCTGCCGCCAGCTGCGGCTGATCGGCAGCTGGGCGCGGCGCGAAGAGTAAACCCGCGCGCAGTGAGAGACTTTACCAAAACTTTTCGTTGACAAATAGCGCTGGTTCTTCTATACTGTTACCAATCTCAACACAAATTGGAGATTTTTTATGAACCGTCTCAACACCACAGCAGCATACTTTTATTTTAGCTTTGCTTATTTTTATGGCAAGGCTAATCTGTGCTGCGCAAAACCGGTTTGATACGGCGGTAATGGTAAGATTATTCGCTTAAACTCAAATGTCGGCGGCCTGCACAGCAGGCCGCCGATTTTTTTGTTTGTTGCTACAAAAAGGGGGCTTTACTTTGGAAACACTGCACATGGCGCTGGGCACTGACAGCTACGACATTCTGTTGCAGCGCGGGCTACTGGCACAGGCGGGCACGCTGCTAAACCTTGACCGCAAGGTGCTCGTCGTCACCGACAGCGGGGTGCCCGCACAGTATGCCGCGCAGCTGGCCGCACAGTGCACACAGCCGGTACTCGTCACCGTACCGCAGGGCGAGGGCGCCAAAAGCTTTGACGGGCTGCAAACACTGCTGGGCGCGATGCTAAAGGCCGGGTTTCACCGCAGTGACTGTGTGGTGGCCGTGGGCGGCGGCGTGGTGGGCGACCTTGCGGGGTTTGCCGCTGCCACCTATATGCGCGGTGTTGATTTTTACAACATCCCCACTACCTCACTCTCGCAGGTGGATTCGTCGATCGGCGGCAAAACGGCCATCAACTTTAACGGGGTAAAAAACATCGTCGGCGCCTTTTACCAGCCGCGCAAAGTGCTGGTAGACCCCGACCTGCTGGCCACACTGCCCCCCCGCCAGTTGGCCGCCGGGTTTGCCGAAGCCATTAAAGCCGGCATGATCGCCGACGAAGCACTGCTGGCACTGTTTGAAACAGGCGACGCCGAAGCCCGGCTGGAAGAAGTACTGCTGCGGGCTTTGCGGGTAAAAAAAGACGTCGTGGAGCAGGACGAAAAAGAAGCGGGCCTGCGCCGCATTTTAAATTTTGGCCACACGCTGGGCCACGGTATTGAAAGCGTGTACGGCCTTGGCGGGCTGCTGCACGGCGAATGTGTGGCGCTGGGCATGTTGCCGATGTGCAAGACCCCCGCACTGCGGCAGCGGCTGCAAGGCATTTTGGCCCGGTACCAGCTGCCCACCCACGCGGCGTTTGACCCCGATTTGGTGTTTGCCGCCGTGTGCCATGACAAAAAGGGCGCGGGCAGCAAGACCGCCATTGTAGAAGTAGAGGCCGCCGGGCACGCGCTGGTGCGCACGGTGGATAACGAACTGCTGCACCAATTATTGGTGCGGGAGGCAAAGGAGGGCATTGGCGCATGAAAAGCAGTTTTGGCAACAATTTGACCGTCAGCCTGTTTGGCGAATCGCACGGGGCGGCCATTGGCATTGTGCTGGACGGCCTTGCCCCCGGCATCCCGCTGGACCTTGCGCTGATCCGCCGCCGCCTTGTGCTGCGGCAGGGTGCGGCCAGCCTTTCCACCGCACGGCGCGAGCCGGACGACTTTGAGATCGTGAGCGGTTTTTTTGACGGGCACACCACCGGCACCCCGCTGACCATTTTGATTCGCAACACCGACACCCACAGCAAAGACTACGGCGAGCTGAAAGACAAAATGCGCCCCAGCCACGCCGATTACACTGCTCAGTGCAAATACCACGGCTTTCAGGATTATCGCGGCGGCGGCCATTTTTCGGGCCGCATCACCGCGCCCGTCGTTGCGGCGGGCGCCATCTGCCTGCAAATACTGGCACGGCACGGCGTGACGGTGGGCACCCACATTGCGCGGTGCGCGGGCATTACCGACGCGGCGCTGCCGGCGGAAGAACCCGCGCTGACCGCGGCGCTGCGCGGGCTGAACGACAGCGACTTTGCCGTGCTGGACAAAACTTCGGGCGAAGCGATGAAATTGCAGATCGAGCGGGCCAAAGAGCAGTTCGACTCGGTGGGCGGCGTGCTGGAGACCGCAGTGACCGGCCTTGCCCCCGGCTTGGGTGAGCCGTGGTTCTGGTCGGTAGAAAGCGAGCTTGCGCACCTGCTGTTCAGCGTGCCCGCGGTGAAAGGGGTGGAGTTTGGCGGCGGGTTTGCCCTTGCCGATGCGCGCGGCAGCGCCGCAAACGACGGGTTTTGCTACGACGACGCGGGCCGGGTGGTCACGAAAACCAACCACAGCGGCGGCGCACAGGGCGGCATCACCAACGGCATGCCGCTTGTCATCCGCACCGCCATCAAGCCCACCGCTTCCATTTACCTGCCACAGGACACCGTAGACCTTGCCACCGGGCAAAACACCACCCTTGCCATTAAGGGCAGGCACGACCCCGCCATTGTGCACCGGGCACGGGCCGTCGTGGACAGCGTGGTGGCACTGGGCCTTGTAGACCTTGCCGCAGGGCGGTTTGGCACCGATTGGATGGCGGGCGAAACCGCACCGGAAAAGGAGATTTGACAATGGACACGCAGCGCTGCGGCCTTGTGGGCCGCCACCTTGGGCATAGCTTTTCAAAATTCATTCATGGGCAGCTGGCGCCTTACCCGTACGACCTGATTGAACTGGAGCCGGAAGCCCTTGCCCCGTTTTTTGAACAGCGGCAGTTTCGCGGTGTCAATGTCACGATACCTTATAAAGAGGCGGTGTTGCCGCTGCTGGACGAAATTGACCCGCGGGCCGCTGCCATTGGCGCGGTGAATACCGTGGTCAACGAAAACGGCAGGCTGAAAGGTTATAACACCGATTACGACGGGCTGGACCACCTGTTGTACAACAGCCGCATCTTCCTTTCCGGGCGCATCGTGATGATTTTGGGCACCGGCGGCACCAGCAAAACCTGTACCGCACTGGCAAAGGCACGCGGCGCGCGCGAAATACTGCATGTCAGCCGCAGCGGCAAAGACGGCACGCTGACCTACCGCGAAGCGGCGATGCGGCGCGACGTACAGGTGCTCATCAACACCACCCCGTGCGGCATGTACCCGCAAAACGACGACATGCCGCTGGACCCCGCACTGTTCCCCCAATTGCAGGCCGTGGCCGACGTGGTGTATAACCCGCTGCAAACCGCACTGGTGCAGCGCGCGGCCGAGTTGGGGCTGCCCGCCACAGGCGGGCTTGCCATGCTGGTGGCACAGGCAAAAGCCGCCGCCGAACTGTTTTGCGGTCACCCGCTGCCGGAGGAGCAGATTGACACCATCACCGCCGCACTGCGGGCCGAGCGCTCAAACTGTGTACTGATCGCGATGCCGGGGGCGGGCAAAACCACCGTCGGCGGCAAGGCCGCCACACTGCTGGGCAAAACCTTTGTGGATGCGGACGACGAAATTATCAAAGAGACCGGCAAAACCCCGGCCGAGCTGATCACGACGCAGGGCGAAGCGGCGTTTCGCGACATCGAAAGCCGTGTCATCGCAGAACTGGCAAAGCGCGGGGGCATGGTGATCGCCACCGGCGGCGGGGCGGTCACCCGCTCAGAAAATATGCGGCGGCTGCGGCAAAACGGCGTCTTGCTGTTTGTCGACCGCGACTTATCGCTGCTGGCAACCGCCGGCCGCCCTCTCTCGTCTGATTTTGAATCGCTGCGCCAGCGCTACTTAGAGCGCTACCCGCTGTACAACCAGTACTGCGACGCAAAACTGGACAATGACAAAACCATTGACACCGCTGCCGAGCGGGTAAAGGAGGCTTTTGATGCGTATTTTGGTCATTAACGGCCCAAACCTCAATTTTTTGGGCATCCGCGAACCGGGCATTTACGGCAGCGACAGCTATGCCGACCTGTTGGCACTGGTAAAGCGCACCGGCGAAGAAGAGGGCGTGGAGGTATTCACCTACCAGTCGAACCACGAGGGCGCGCTGGTGGATAAAATACAGGAGGCCTATGGCACGGTGGACAGCCTTGTATTAAACCCCGGCGCTTACACCCACACCAGCATTGCACTGCTGGACGCGCTGAAAGCCGTGGGGCTGCCCGCAGTTGAGGTACATATCTCTGATGTGCCCGCGCGGGAGGCGTTTCGCCAGATTTCTTACATCCGCCCCGCCTGCATCGCCACCATCACCGGCGAGGGCATTGCCGGGTACGCAAAGGCCATTCGCCTTTTAAAACAACACCTCACCGCCGCGGCGGCAAATTAACAGCAGAAACGGAGTAAAAACCATGATTATTACGATGAAAAAGCTCGCCCCGCAGGCGGAGATCGACCGCATGGTCGAAAGCATTGAACTGAAAGGGTTGCAGGTCACGATGATCAGCGGCACCGACTACAACGTGTTTGGCGTTGTGGGGGACACGACGGTGCTGGACGCCGCCAAAATCAGCGCGTCGCCCTATGTGGACAATGTGCAGCGGGTGTCGGCCCCGTACAAGCTGGCAAACCGGGTGTTTCACCCGGCAGATACCATTGTAGATGTGGGCGGCGTGCGCATTGGCGGCAGCGAGCCGGTCGTCGTGATGGGCGGCCCGTGCTCGATTGAAAACGAGGAGAACACGCACGAGATGGCGCGCCTTGTCAGCGAGGCGGGCGGGCGCATCTTCCGCGGCGGCGCGTACAAGCCCCGCACCTCGCCCTACGCGTTTCAGGGCCTTGGCACCGAGGGGCTGCGCTACATGGCGGCCGCGGGCAAACAATACGGCATGCCCATCGTCAGTGAGCTGATGAGCGCCGACAAGCTGGATGAGTTTATTGAATACGTCGATTTGATTCAGATCGGCGCGCGCAACATGCAGAACTTCAGCCTGCTGAAAGAGCTGGGCCGCACCCAAAAGCCCATCTTGCTCAAGCGCGGGCTTGCGAACACCATTGAAGAATGGCTGATGAGCGCCGAATACATCATGGCCGCGGGCAACGAAAACGTCATTTTGTGCGAGCGCGGCATCCGCACCTTTGAAAAATACACCCGCAACACGCTGGACCTCAGCGTCGTGCCCATCATCAAGCAGCGCAGCCACCTGCCCATCGTCATTGACCCCAGCCACGCCACCGGCGACCGCAAGCTGGTCGAATCGATGTCGCTGGCCGCCATTGCCGCCGGGGCCGACGGGCTGATCATCGAGACCCACTGCGACCCGCCGCACGCGCTATCGGACGGCGCGCAGTGCCTGTACCCCAGCCAGTTCGCCTTTTTGATCGAAAAAGGCCGTGCCATCGCCCAGGTGATCGGGCGCGGGCTGTAATGCGCGTCACCATCACCCCCGGCGCCGCGCGGGGCACCGTGCGGGTGCCCACCTCTAAAAGCATTGCGCACCGCGCACTGCTGGCTGCTGCACTGGCAAACGGCACCAGCACCCTTGCCGGGGTGACCCCGTCGCAGGACATCGACGCCACCTGCCGTGCCACCGCCGCGCTGGGCGCGGCGGTCAATGCGCTGCCGGGCGGGCAGCTGCAAGTCACGGGCACCGGCGCGCTTACCGCGCCAACGGGCCCGGTAGACTGCGGCGAATCCGGCTCTACCCTGCGGTTTGTGCTGCCGCTGTTTGCGCTGACCGGCAGCGAAACCACCCTGACCGGGCACGGGCGGCTGCCCCGGCGCCCGCAGGGGGTGTACCAAGACCTTTTTGCGGCAAACGGGCTGCCGTTTGAAACCGGCCCCACCGGGGTGCGCTTTCGCGGGCCGCTGCCCGCCGGGCAGTACCGCATCCCCGGCTGGGTCAGCTCGCAGTTCATCACCGGGCTGCTGTTCGCACTGCCCCTTGCTAGCGGTGATTCTACCTTGCAAATCGAGCCGCCGCTCGAATCCCGCCCGTACCTTGATTTGACGTTAGACGTATTGCACCGCTTTGGCATCAAAGCCGACTGGCAGGGCCCGCTGGCCCTTGCCATCCCCGGCGGGCAGCAATACCGCCCGGTGCCGGGCTTTACGGTAGAAGCCGATTGGTCGCAGGCCGCTTTTTTTGCGGTGCTGGGGGCACTTTCTGGCAGCGTGTGCTGCACCGGCCTTGCCACAAACTCGCTGCAAGGTGACCGGGTCATTGCCGACTTCCTTTCGCAGATGGGTGCCGCCGCCACCGCACAAAGCGCCGGGACGCTTTGCTGGCAAAAAACAGCGCTCGCCCCCTTGCAGGCCGACCTTGCCGACTGCCCGGACCTTGGCCCCATTTTAATGGCGGCCTGCTGTTTTGCGGCGGGCACGTCGCGCATCACGGGCGCCGGGCGGCTGCGGCTGAAAGAGTCTGACCGCATTACCGCCATGCAAACAGAACTTGCAAAGCTGGGCCTCACCGTGCAGTGCGAGGGCGATACCTTAATCATCCCCGGCAATGCAAACGGGCACTGCACCGCCCCCGGCGTGCCGCTGCAATGCTGGGGCGACCACCGCATTGCGATGGCGCTGGCCGTTGCGGCCACCCGCGCCGATGGCCCGGTGACCCTGCTGGGGGCCGAAGCGGTAGAAAAATCGTACCCGCATTTTTTTGTTGACCTGCAACAAACCGGAGTAAAGGTGGAGATGGAGCAATGAAACCAGAGGATACCCGATTTATGATCGTCGGCCTTGGGCTGATTGGCGGCAGTTACGCGCGGGGCCTGACCAAAAAGGGCTTTTGCGTCAACGCCATCGATACCAATGCCGACAGCATACGCTATGCGCTGGACGAGAAGATCATCCGCCGCGGGGCCACCGCGCCGGATGCGGCACTGCTGGCCGAAGCCGATATTGTCATTTTAGCGCTGTACCCCACCACGATGGTCGACTGGGTGCGCGAGTACCAGCACCTGTTTCGCCCCGGCACCCTGCTCACCGATGTGTCAGGCGTCAAGTGCCACGTGCTGGACACGATACAAAGCTTTTTGCGCGACGACCTTGAGCTGATTGGCAGCCACCCGATGGCTGGGCGCGAAGTTTACGGCGTGCAAAACAGCGACGAGCGCATTTTTGCCCCTGCGAATTTTATTGTCACCCCCACCGCCAAAAACACCCCCGCAGGCATTGCCGCGGCGCACGAGATCGGCAAACTGCTGAATTTCCACACGGTGGTCGAGCTGGACCCGCGCACCCACGACGAGATGATCGCCTTTGTCTCGCAGCTCACCCACGCCATTGCCGTCAGCCTGATGACCTGCAACGACGACCAAAACCTGCAAAACTACACGGGCGACTCGTTTCGCGACCTCACCCGCATCGCGCGCATCAACGAGGCGATGTGGAGCGAATTGTTTTTGCTCAACCGCGGGCCGCTGATCGAGCAGATCGACAGCTTTACGGCCGAACTGCTGAAAATGCGGGCCCTTTTGCAACAGGGTGACCGCGCCGCGCTGGAAGAAATGTTCCGCCATTCCACCAAGCGCAGGGCGCTGTTTGACCGCCCTGCCGTGCCAAAAGAAACCTGATAAAATTTTCACACTTTGCCTTGTATTCCGCCGCCGCTTTCGCTATAATAGGCTTGTAACTCGACCCCAAAGGCATCTGAGGGGAAGAGCGGTACCGGCAGCACAAGACCTGACGCGCCGGGGCCTTTGGCCCGGGTGGAAAGGCGGAGTGAAAATCACGATAGTATCAAGGGCCTTTTGCAGGCCTTTGTTTGCGAACGATTTTCCGCGCCTTCGGGTGCGGTTTTTTTATTGCCCGCGCCCGCGGGTGCTGCACAACAACTGAGAGGGGGAAGTTTTCTGGAAAGTCGTCTTTCTGTCATCACTATTTTGGTGGAGGACCGCGCGTCCTCTGCCAAGATCAACGACCTGTTGCACGATTGCGGCGAATACATCGTTGGCCGTATGGGCCTGCCGTACAAAGAGCGTGGGCTGTCGGTCATCTGCGTGGTCATCGACGCACCCGGCGACGTCACCAGCGCCCTCTCCGGCAAGCTGGGCATGCTGCCCGGCGTCACCGCAAAAACGGTGACCTCCAAAGCGCCGGTGCTGCCCAAAGACTAGCGGCCCGGCAACACGACCTATTTTAATGGAAGAAGGAGAACCCCATGAAAAAACTACTTGCTCTTGTTCTGTCGCTGGCCCTTGCGGCGTCGGCCCTTGCGGGCTGCGGCACCGCCGCCAGCTCTTCTGTCGCCTCGTCTGCCCCCGCCTCTTCTGCGGCGGTATCGTCCTCTACCCCCGCTGCGTCGTCGACACCGGTCACCCCCATTGACATGCGCATTGCCGGGCTGAAAGGCCCCACCTCGATGGGCATGGTAAAACTGATGCAGGACGCCGAGGACGGCACTGCCCACAACAACTACACCTTTACCATCGCCGGTTCGGCCGATGAGCTCACCCCGAAACTGACGCAGGGCGAGCTGGACATTGCCGC
>Ga0268357_102112_pt1 | contig 10091 bp, 11 predicted proteins | sample BioMet10_FD_192466 | JGI IMG/M metagenome (GOLD analysis project Ga0268357, IMG submission 192466) | Sewage microbial communities from Oakland, California, United States - Biofuel 10 (Illumina Assembly) | ecosystem: Engineered > Wastewater > Sewage > Unclassified | place: USA: California... | reverse complement strand
TTTTCCATATAACTCAATATCATCTTCTGTCAATCCTAGTTTTGAGGCTATTTCTCTAATGTCCTTTAGTTTTGCCTCCTGTGCTATTTCTATATCTGATTTGAACGACATTTTTGCTCCTCCTTACTGCATATTCTATTATATAGAATACCGTTCTATTTTTGTTATATATATTATATTCAACAAATTTTTTTAAATTCCTTCTTTTATTTAAAAATTTTTTTATTTTTTATAATGAGCAGTGAATATACTACTCAGCCTCAAAATATTCCGGATAAATTAAAGGAAATTGAATTCCTATATCAATAACCTTTTCTTTTATATAATCTAGGACATCATAATCATTAATATTGTTTGCTACTTCATTAATTAATTCACCGATAATTTCCATTTCATTTTCCTTCATGCCTTTTATTGTCATGGCCGTAGCACCTATTCTGACTCCGCTTGTTACCATAGGCTTTTGTGGATCATATGGAATCTGATTTTTGTTTACAGTAATGCCCACATAGTCGAGTGCTTGATCTAGCTGCAATCCAGTTATATTTTTAGGTCGAACATCCACCAATATTAAGTGATTGTCAGTTCCTCCCGTAACAAGTCTGAAGCCTTTTTCCTGTAAAACCTCTCCAAGTTTCTTTGCATTTTTTGTAACTTGAATCATAAGCGCCTTAAATTCCTCAGTCTTTGCTCTTTTAAAAGTATATGCCTTGGCAGCCATTACATGTAGATGCATGGAACCCTGGGCTCCCGGAAATGTACCCTTATCAAGCTGCTTAGCATACTCTTCCTTGCAAAGAACAAATCCTCCCCTCGCTCCTGCCAATGTTTTGGTGGTAGTAGACGTTACAAAATCTGCATAAGGCACAGGGTTTGGATGTATCCCTGCCGCAACCAATCCTGCTACATGAGCCATATCCACCATAAAATATGCGCCTACGGATTTAGCTATATTTCCTATTCTTTCATAATCGATAAATCTTGGATATGCACTGGCCCCTGCTATAATTAGTTTGGGTTTGTTTTCGTTTGCTAGTCTTTCTAACTCAGCATAGTCAATGCGTTCTGTTTCTTTGTTTAAGCCATAAGCAATAAAATTATAAGTTTTGCCTGAAAAGTTAACCTTGCTTCCATGAGTCAAATGCCCACCTTGGTCTAATCGCATTCCCATAACAGTATCTCCAGGTTTAAGTATTGTTGTATAAACACATTGATTTGCATTTGAACCTGAATGTGCCTGGATGCAAGCATGACCTGAACCGAACAAAGCCTTAGCTCTTTCTATTCCTAGAGTTTCAACTTCATCAATGAATTGATGGCCGGCATGATATCTGTTTCCAGGAAATCCTTCCATGGTCTTGTTTGTAAGTATACTCCCTTGAAGCTCCATAATTTCAATGGGAACAAAACTCTCAGAGGCTATCATTTCTAATCCTCTTTTCTGTCTACCCCATTCTTTCATTATAATGTCATACAATTCCCTATCACTTTCTCTGACTGTTTTTAACATTTTAATACCCCCACTTTTTTAATATATAATTTATAAAAACCTTTACACACATTATTACATAGAACATAACTCAAATATATTAATTAAATTGAACTGATTTTGAACAAAATTGACAATATAATAAATTTATTTTACTATATTAAACAATTATATAAAAAACAACTCATATCCAAGTGACAAACACCTGAGCATGAGTTGTTTTTACATTATGTTTGTTATATGAAGTTTCTAACCTTTATTACTTTTCCACCTTTAATATATACTCTTGGAACTCTCTTGCCAAACATACATACAACTTCATTTTTTATTGTACCTAAGCAGTCTGCTATATCATCTGCATCAAACTTTAGATTTCCTTGGCTTCCCATAAGTATTACGTCATCGCCTAATTTAACGTCTCCAATGTCAGTAAGATCAACCATACATTGATCCATACATATGTTTCCAACTATTGGCGCAAACTTACCGTTGATTATAACCTTTGCTTTACCTGAAAGCATTCTTGTATAGCCATCAGCATATCCTACTCCAAGAGTTCCTATTATGCTTTTTCTCTCGGTCTTGAACTTTCTTCCATACCCAATATATTGCCCTGCCTCCATTGTCTTAATGTGGAGAATGCTTGCTTTCCATGTCATAGCAGGTTTTACCTTCAGTACACTTTTATCCTGATCTTCTGAGGAATAATATCCATATAATATAATTCCAGGTCTGACACCATCTAAATGAGTATCTGGCAGATCTGTTATTGCAGCACTATTTGCAATGTCTTTCAATTTAATATAAAGTCCTTTTTCTTCAATTTTGTTTATAAACCAATTATATTTTTCAAATTGAAACTTTGAATATTCTTTGTCAGCTTCGTCTGATGTGCTGAAATGTGAAAAAATGCCCTGTATCTCAATATTATCAAGCTTACTTATTTTTATTGCTTCCTCTACACTTTCTTCGTTAGGAATAAATCCAATTCTACCCATTCCTGTATCTACAGCAAGGTGAATCATTGCCTTTTTACCTCTAACCTTTGCAAATTCAGCAAATTCCTTTGCATATTCATAAGAAAAAACCACAGGTTCAAGATCGTATTCGACTAAATCGCAAAACAATGAAGGTGGTGTAACCCCCAAAACATTAATATGACATGTAAGTCCTGATTTTCTCAGTTCAACACCTTCTGTAGATACAGCCACAGCAAGTCTTGTAGCGCCATTTTCAAGCAGTACAGGAGCAACATCCACTGCCCCGTGCCCATAGCAATCCGCTTTTACAATTCCAAAGATTTCTTTACATTGTGTCACTGCCCTTATATTTTTCATATTACTGGCTATGACATCCAAGTCAACCTCTGCCCAAACTGGTCTGTGATTATTAAACATGTAAATACCCCCTAAAAATTTGAAATATATTTTTATTAAAATCTTTTGATTGAAAATTGAAATTATAAAACACACTACTTTCATTATAAACTAATTATCATTGTTTTTGAACATATTTGGAGTAACCCCTGTCTTTTTTTTAAAAATTTTGTAAAAATAGTTGAGGTTGTTATAGCCTACCTTAAAAGAAACTTCCTTAATTGATAAATCAGTATCCCTTAAAAGCTCTAAAGCCTTATTAATTCTAAAGCTGTTTAAATATGTAATGAAACTAGTATTACGATATTTTTTAAACATTCTTGAAATATAACTTGAACTTGTATGGTACTTTTCCGCACAATCCTTAAGTTCTATATCTTTATAATAATTGTTACTAATATATTCCAGTATATTATTGAAAATAGTGTTTTCCGAACGTTTATAGCCTAAAACTCTTTCCACTGTTTCAAGAAACAACTCAGGTTCAACAGGCTTAAGAAGTATATCTTTTGCCCCCAACCTTAATGAAGCCTGTGCATATTCAAAGTAACCATATGCGGTAATAACGATAAAATTAATTGCATTATTTTGCAGTGCTTTAATTTTTTCCATTACCTCCAATCCGTTAAGAACAGGCATCCTTATATCTAAAAATACTATATCCGGCTTAAACCTTTTTATAACCTCTAATGCTTCATCTCCTGAGGAAGCCTGTCCAACAATCTCTATAGGCAGTTCATATCGTTTTATTAAGTATTTTATCAAATCGATGGATAACTCTTCATCGTCTACAATAACAGCTCTTCTCATTTTCATCCCTCCATAAAGGAAACTTGAATTCTATACTTTACACAAAATATATCGGCAAAACTATCTTAACTTTGGTGCCGCTGCCCTTAGAACTATCTATAATAAAATTAAACTTATCTCCATAAAACAATTTAAGTTTTGAATAAGTCATCATCAATCCTCTTAGTTCATATTTATCATATCCTATTATCTTATCTCTTAGTTTTTTTAGAGCGTCATCATTTATACCTATACCATTATCAATTATTTCGATTATCATATTGTTTTTATTTATAAGTGCAGTAATATTTATTTTCATACCAGACTTCATGTCCTTAAAACCATGGATAAAGCAGTTCTCTACAATTGGCTGCAAACAGTTAAATGGAATATTTTTATCATTAATGTCCGGTGAAATATTTACATTAATATCGAGCCTGTTTCCATATCTCAACTTCTGCAAATTTGTGTAATTCTGAATATATTGAAGTTCATTTTTTATTTGAACAAATTGATTTTCATTTGTAGATGTGTATCTTAACATTTTGGAAAGATCTATAATAGACTGATAAGTTTCCACTGCCTTTTCCTTTATGGCCGTACCAGCCAAAGCATTTAATGTATTAAATAAAAAATGGTTGTTAATCTGTATATTCAGCACTTTTTCTCTTGCTGACTTTAACGTTTCCTCTAACACAACTTCATTTTTAACTATATCCTGAATAATCTCTTCTTTTCTATTTAATTTAATCTCCGCATCCTTAAAAATGTAGTAATTCTGTATAGTCCTGCTAAGCTTTTTTAATTGCTGCAAAATTGCATTCACTGTGCCTTTTGGTACAATATTTTCAATATCTGAATTGCAATTATCTTTAGAGGTTTTAATGTGCCCTCCCTTTATTATTCCAATTGGTTTATTGTTTAGCATAATGGGAATATTAATTACTGTTAATCCGTGTGGACATATGAAAGCTGACAAGTCAGTATAATGAGGAGGCTTATATTCTCCTTTTATATTGTACATAGAACAATTTTCATTCTTGCTATCCACTAAACAGTTCGATTTGCAAAACTTAGGATACTCCTTCCCTTGAATAACTATATTTCCCTCCATGTCAAATATTGATACTGGCATGTTTAAAGGATTTACAATAGTTTCATATATATATCGTATTTCATTATTTACTTTTATCGTTTCATTACAAACATCACCTGAGTCAATTATTCCCCGTTCTCTATTTTGCATTAATATATTCGATTCGTACTGCACAGGGATAGCTATAAGTAAATGTTTTATTGGTTTATCACCATGATTGATAGTTTCGTGAATAATTCCTGCTTCCATGTGATATATCTGCTTGGGTTTCATCTCACTTATTTTATCTCCAATTAGTTGTATGCCTTCTCCTGAAAGTACATAGATAAATTGCTCATTTCCATAATGTATATGTCTATTTTGGCGCTTATGTGGCAAAATAGTAGTTATTCCAATACTCATATTGTTAAAAGTGTTGTTAAAATCCGGCTCATAAATCCACTCTATATATCCCCATTCAAAATATTGCATATTCTTACCCACAATATACATCTCTCCTAACAACTCAACATTATCTATATTATGTATAATTTATTATAACAATAATTTATTTCATATTCAATATAATAAATTTTTATTAATATAATAAACAAAAATGTGCTATAATATAATAAAATTATTTATTAGGGGACATTATATGAATGATATTAAAATAGGCAAGAAAATAACAGAATATAGAAGATTAAAAAATTTGACTATAAGAGATTTTGCTGACCTCACAGGCCTCAGCACATCATTAATAAGTCAGTTAGAAAGAGATATTGGCAATCCAAGCCTAAGTGCGCTTAAATCAATCGCTTTTGCATTAAACATCCCCTTGTTTGCACTTTTTATGGGACAAATAGACAATGCTTCCTTAATACTTCGAAAAGAAGACAGAAAAAAAATTTACGACTCAGACCATAAACATGTTTTATATGATATATTAACTCCTAGTCCTTTAAAGTCAAACTTAGAACTGTTAATAATGAATCTAAAATCAAGAAGCGAAACCTTTGGTGGGTTTTCACAACATGAAGGGGAGGAAATAGCTTATATTTTAGAGGGGAAAATTTATATAATATTTGAAAATGAGGAATTCCTTCTATATGAAGGAGATTCGGTAAGAATACTCCCTACTCAAAAGCACAAATTAAGAAATGACACTGATAAGGATGTAAAGGTATTATTTGTTAAAAGCAATCCATTATAAAGAAATAAAGGGTGATTATTATCAACCCTTTATAAATAGTTAAAATTAAAGCATAACTTTAAACTGTGGCAGATTAGTGATTATATATTCCAAGCCTCCCATACCCATTGCAAAGAAGGACAATACTATTACAAGACATATTGCGCCGGCATCATATTTCATCTTTTCTTCCTTATTTATTATATAAGCAGCAATAATTTCAATTCCAAGAATTATTAAAATAACCGGCCAAAATGATACAATAATTAAATAGCTAATACCAGGGGATATTAAATGAAGCAAGAATAGCACTCCAAATATTATAAGTACTACCCCTGCAGTGAGGGTACCTACCCTGCGTCCTCTAGTCATTTGTCTCACGCTCTCTTCTTTTGCCTATAATAAGTTTTATGCCTATAACAATTATTGCAACGCCTACAATTATTTGTGGTGTGAGCCTCATAAAATTATGAACAACAAGATATACTTCCCGGGGAATATATCTTGATATCCCTTGCATAATATTATCAAACACCAGATATGCACCAAGAAGCAGCAGAATTATACCTGCAAACAATTTACGTTTTTGAAATATTTCGCTATCCAATTTTAGTAGTTTATCAATAGAGAACAAATAGTTATCTTCTAAAAGTAAAAATTCTTCATCCGCCACAAACCGCTTGTTTAAGCAATCAAAAAACGAGTAAAACCAGATTAAAGGCAGAATAAACAAAAGTGGACCTAAAGAAAGCCATGATGAAAAAAACACTAAAAACAAGAATGCTGACATCAGCGAAAGTCCTGTTTTCATAAAACCCATATACATATGACCTGCACCAGGCATAAGTGCAAGAAATACAGTTGAAAATTTACCTCTTTTCTTTCTCATTATTTAAAACCTCCATACTAACTATTTTTTGAGAAAAATTGCTAAGTTCCATGCTAATTGAATTTACAATGCTTAAATCAGGAGGATCAATCCGACACATGCCCATTTTAGTATTAGCTGCAATATTAAGTGTGCTTGAAAATACTATTATCAATGAAATACATGCTGCAACTGCAACTCTAAAAGAATAAAACAAAAATTGATTATTGTTTTCTTCTTTCTTTTTGACTTTGCTCATGATATCTTCCTGAAAGCCTACAGGAGCATTTACGAGTTTATTATCCTGAAAACTATCTGCAAAAATTTCAGCACATTTTTCACATTTACTAATATGTTCTAAAACTAAACTAAACTCATCATTATCTAAAACTTCATCTTTAAATGCTTTAATTGCCTCTAATGTTAAATGCCCATTTATATCAAATAATTCAACCATCATATAAGCTCCTCCCTCCATAAGACTTTTAGCAATTTTTTTGATCTGTACAAATGTGTCTGTAGTGTCTTTAAACTTTGACCAGTATCTTTGGCCATATCTGATAGTTTAATGTTTTCACAAAAGTAATTTACCGCCACAGTCCTATAAGGTTCCTTCAGCTTTTGACACAAATTATATATTGCATCATTGGTGCATTTTTCCATAATAATTATTTCAGGCAAATCCTTTTTATCCACTAAACATTCATATTCATCATCAGACAGACTACAAGTATTTCTTGCGGAACTTTTCAAATAATCCTTGCATTTATTTACTGCAATTGTAGTAATCCAAGCTTTAAAATTTTCGCCATTAAATTTTCCCTGCTTTTCATATGCAGATAAAAATGTCTGCTGTGCCAAATCCTCAGCATCAAAATAATTTTTTGTAAAGGATAAACAAATGGTAATGATTAGACGTTCATATTGTTTTATATAGCTTGCAAACTTTTCATTATCAATAATCATCCCCCCCTTTTTTATCCTTACACTTAATATAACGATTAAAAAAGAAAAAACACTTCAAAATTTTTTTATTTTACTTATTTACAACATTTATAGGTTTTCCAGCAAGAAATTGTTTCAGATTTTCAATTGCAATATTCATAAGACGTTCTCTGGATTCTTTAGGAGCCCAGGAAATATGAGGTGTAATAATACAATTTTTTGCCTTTAAAAGGGGATTGTCCTCTTTTATAGGTTCTGAAAAAACTACATCTACAGCGGCTGCTCCAACCTTCCCATTATTAAGCGCTTCTGCAAGGTCCTTCTCTACTATCAATGGCCCTCTGGAATTATTAATTATCATAACATTGTCTTTCATTTTTGATATTGTATTTTTATTTATTATACCCTTTGTAGTATCAAATAGTGGGCAGTGCAGTGTTATAACATCTGATTTTTCAAGCAGTTCATCAAGCTCAACATATTTCATTGTGTTGCTCTCAAGGGATTTATTTATGCAGCTATCATAGGCAAGCACATTCATACCAAGAGCCTGAGATATTCTCCCCGTACACTGTCCAATTCTTCCGTATCCGATAATACCTATTGTTTTTCCTGCCAGCTCTATTAATGGGTAATTCCAGTAACACCAGTCAGAATTATTAGCCCACTCTCCTCTTTTAACAGAAAGGTTATGTTCTCCCACATGGTGACACATCTCAAGAAGCAATGCTATCGCCATTTGGGAGACGGCATCTGTACCATAAGTAGGAATATTTGATACTACTATTCCCAAATCTTTTGCTGCATCCACATCCACAATATTAAAACCTGTGGCAAGCACTCCAATAAACTTAAGCTTTGGCATATTTTCAAGTGCATTCCTAGATAAAGGAGTCTTATTTGTAAATACAACTTCCGCATCCTTTATCCTACTTATTTGCAACGCGTCTGAATTATAATCATATGAAGTTCGATCATACACCGTCAGTTCTCCTATCTTTTCAAGTTCTCCCCAGGAAATATCACCAGGATTCAATGTATATCCGTCCAAAACAACAATTTTCATAATTTAGTACCCCCCATTTATTTAAATTTTATATTCAATAATTTTATTATCATACTTTTTTATAAAAAAAACTATACATAAAAACCATCCGCTATAAAAAAACGGATGGTTAAAAATCATTTTATTCTTTAATTAGGGCTTTTATGATTTCAACAATATATAAAGTATGGTAATCCTTATTAGGATAAAATTTTTCATCGATAGTTCTATCTATAAAGCTTTTAGGATCATACTTTTGAGAATAAAGCTTTCTGCAGATAAGTACAAGCTTTGCTTCAGCAAAATAAGGAGTGCTATTACTTTTTACTTTTGTAAAATCAACTTTTGCAATTTTATCCTCTTCCCTGCCAGAAACTGCTCCTAAATACTCAAGCTGCTTTCTATAGCTTTCATCATAAAAAGATAATGAAAAAGTATCTGACGAATCTATAAATTCCTTTGTATATCTCTGGGGACGTATTACAACGTATGCAACGTTTTTATGCCACATAACACCCAAGCCTCCCCATGAAGCTGTCATAGTGTTGACTTTTCCATCTTTTTCAGCAGTAACTAACATCCATTCTTTACCTATCAATTTAAATGGATTTTCGCTAATTTCTTCAACCCTGATTTCATTAAACTGTTTCATCTAAATCACTCCCATTCATTATCAATAACATCATAGCCTTATTTTATATTTTTATTTATTTGATTTCAAGTGTTCACTGTTTTAATATAAATTAATCATGGTAAATAAAAATATCTATACAAAATTAAATTGTGTAATTTAATTTTGCATAGATATTTGAATGTAGTGTTCTTTTCTCTATCAATTATTTATAACATTATATTCTTTTTTCAGTATAAGCAAAGGCATTATGATTATGAATGCTCTCTATGCTTTCTACATGTACACTATACCAAACTACTCCATCTAGTTCATCAAGCTTTATGGATACTTCCCTTACTGCATCTTCTACAAATCTAGGATTTAAATATGCCTGTTCCGTTACAAACTTCTCGTCTTCTCTTTTTAGTAATGAATATATTGGTGAGCTGGCACTCTCTTCTGCTATTTTTACAATGTCTTCAATCCATATAAGTTTATTCATTCTTATTATTATACTTATTGTTGCCCTTTGATTGTGAGCACCGAATTTACTGATTTCCTTTGAACAGGGGCATAAAGTACTTACAGGTACATCAACCTTTATTAAAAAATTGAATTTCTCGCCTAATTCTGCTTCAAACGTACAAACCACATTATTAGGTGATACTATTCCTGTTATTGGTGAAGGTTTTTTTACAA
>Ga0268357_102110_pt1 | contig 10112 bp, 5 predicted proteins | sample BioMet10_FD_192466 | JGI IMG/M metagenome (GOLD analysis project Ga0268357, IMG submission 192466) | Sewage microbial communities from Oakland, California, United States - Biofuel 10 (Illumina Assembly) | ecosystem: Engineered > Wastewater > Sewage > Unclassified | place: USA: California... | reverse complement strand
TTTTCCAAGGTATTAAACAAAAAATGCGGATTAAATTGTGATTCCAATTGTCTAAGCTCAGAAACAACATTAGCCCGGGCCTCAGCTTCATTCAAGGACATTAATTCCTTCAGGCTTCCCACCATACGATTATATTCATTGGCAATTTCTTCAAATTCGTTGCCGGTATGAATCTGTAAATCATAATCCAGATGACCATTCTTCACTGCCTGGAAAGCAGCCGTCAGCTCCTCCACCGCCTGCATCTTACTGGCAGTTTCCCGTTTCAGGCTAAAGAGCACAATAGGAACCATAAGCAGCAAAACACCCAGCAGAATAAAAATACCGGTAGCCAGCTGCATGCCACGGTTACCAATGGGCATGAAGGAATAGATGGTAAATTTGTTTTGCCAAAAATTCTGCCTGGTCAAATAGAAAGATTGCTTTTGTAAAGTAACTATGCCACTGCCTTTTTCCAGCTCCGGCAAGCTTTGTTTAAAGGAAGTATTTTTAAACAAGCCCAGGGTAGAAAGAGGCGTGTAACCATATTCATCCTGCAAAACCAAATTCACTTCAGGGAAAGCTATCCTTCTGGTCAGCTCATCGCCACTAAGGACAAAAACCATATAGCCTTGCAGCTGCCCTGCTTTGTGCAAAGCTCTGCCAATTAAAAGATCCCATTGATTGGTATCCGGGTTTTGTACGAATTCCAGCTGAGTATTAGTGCTCTGCTCCATACGATACAAAGCACCCCAACGACGTACCGGGCTTTGCAGGTTTTCCTGCCTATGCAAGGGACTAGCCAAGATAATATTGCGGTTGGCATCAAGAAGATAAAAATAAGGATGGTCTCCCCGCCTATTAATTTCCCGATAAAACTCCGGATAAAAATCCTGCTTCTCTAAATCCATCCGGTCAATGGCATCTACCCGTTCTTCATAATCGGTAAAGATTTCAGAAAGTATCTGTGCAGCCTGTTCCCGTTTATCAATACTGACCTCTACTACGTTTCTGCTCCAGTAAAAGGCTGCCAGGATAATGCAGATTAGTGCCATGATTACCACCGGCACCACGGCGTATTTGGTCAAGGCAATTCTAAATTCATCTTGTAGACGTCGCACTCTGCACCCTCCCCTCTGAAACCATGCTTTAATTTCTTAATTATAGCATATTGCCAAGCTGATTAAAAAGACCGCTGTTCTAACCTATCGGCTAGGACAGCGGTCTGTCTTAATTATTGTACGCTGGCGAAAATATCTTTAAACTTATCCAGCCAAATCTTCTTGTTCTTGCTAACTACTTCTTCGTTATCCTTAATAATCTTAATCTTGCTCTTGCTTTCCAAGCCTTTGGGTGCATCTACATCATCACGAACGCTACGACGATGGAGCTTGGCAGTAATAATACTTTGTGCTTCCTTGCTGGTAACGAAGTCGATAAACTTCTTGGCATTCTCTAAATGTTTGGCACCCTTAATTACATAGATGCCATCCGGTTTGGAAATAACGCCTTCCTTCATGTAAATAACTTTAACAGGTGCGCCATCAGCTACATACTTAGCGCCGCCTTCTTCAAAAGTGCAGCCTACGGTATATTCGCCATCAGCTACGCCCTTGTAAACAGCAGAAGAACCGGAAAGCAGCTTGCCATCCAGGTTTTGGCAGAACTTCTTTACATAGTCCCAACCCTTTTCAGGATCGCCATTGCCCATATCATAAAGCATGTTAACCAAGTGTTCAAAAGCAGAAGAAGACTTGGAAGGATCAGTCATGGCAATCTTGCCCTTTAAAGCAGGATTGAGCAGATCAGCATAGCCGTCAATTTTAATATTGCCAATCAGCTTGGTGTTAACCATCAGCACACTGGGAATATCTGTAAAACGAGTTAAGGTACCTTCTACGTTTTTAAAATCAGGTTGAATATGGTCTTCATTCTTGGAAGCATATTTTTCAAATAAAGCTGTCTTAGGTCTTACAGAGCCCAGAGCACCGCCCCAGAGAATATCACCCAAGGGATGAGCCTTCTCAGATTCAATACGTTTTAAGAGCTCGCCTGTACCTGCGGAAATTACTTCTACCTTAATGCCGCTTTGTTTTTCAAACTCGGAAACTAGTGGTTTGGTAAAATCAAGAGGGTGAGAGCAATAAATAATCAGCTTTTTCTCATTGTTGGCTTCGCCGCCTTTAGCTGCTTCCTGCTTCTTGCCACCGCAGCCGGCTAAGGCTGTGCACATAACCACGCCTGCAATTACTAGTGATAACGCTTTCTTCAACTTCATACAAAAACCTCCTTTTAATTTTCGACTATATCTATATTTTTTATTTTTGCCCTTTTTATAAGGTTACATCCTTACTACCGGAAACCTTAAAGAATACCAGCATAGCTATGATAGTCATAAGCGTCAAAATAGTGGATAGTGCTGCCGCTGTACCATAGCTGGCTCTGATAACCTCAGTATAAATAGCTACTGACATGGTCTTAGTTTCACCGGTAAATAGGATAACCGAAGAACTTAATTCATTAATGGCCGTAATCCAGGAAAGAATAGCGCCGCTCATCACACCGGGCAGCATCATAACTGCCGTTACCTTAAAGAAGGTCTTCAGTGGTGAAGCTCCCAGGCTGATGGAGGCTTCCTCTATGCTGGGACTAATCTGATACAAAATTGCTGAGCTGGAGCGCAGTGTATAAGGCAAACGCCTAATAACCAGGGAAATAATAATGATGATGGCCGTACCTGATAACAAAATAGGATCATCATTAAAGGCCAGCAGTAATGTGATACCTAAAACAGAACCGGGAATAATATAAGGGAACATGGTCAAGGTATCAATAATCTCAGTTATCCAGCTCTTTCTTCTGGTAGTAATATAAGCAACTGTCATGCCCAAGAAGACGATGACTACGATAGCAACTGTACTGAAGATGTAGGTGTTGGCAATGGACGAGCCCAGATTCTCAAAAATATTACGATAGCTGTCCAGAGAAAAACCCGGCACGAACATGGAGCCTTTGGTCTTGAGGAAGGAAGTGTAAATAACCACTAATTGAGGAATCATGGAAATAAGTACCAAAAGATAAATCAGACCATGCATTACAATGTTGCCTACGCCCTTCATCTCTTTTACCTGCATTGGTCTTAAAGAGCTCATGGTAAAGGACTTACGGCTTACAACATATTTTTGCAGCATGAAAATCGTAGAAGTGATGATAACCATGATGGCTGCCATGGCAGCAGCGAAATTAGCCTGATCACCAACCTCATTAATAAACTCTGAATAAATCATAACCGGCATAACACTAAAGCCTTCGCCGATTAACATAGGAGTACCGAAGTCTGCCAAAGCATTCATGAAAACCATTAAGGCTCCTGCCAGAATAGTCGGCATGATCAGAGGAATAATAACGGTAACCACCTTGTGGACACCATTGCACCCTAAGCTTTCAGCTGCTTCAATTAAAGCAGAGTCAATTTTTTTCATAGCTCCTGCCACATACAGATAAATGAAAGGATAGAGCTTTAGGGTCAGTACCAGTAAAATACCGGCAAAACCATAAATGGACGGGAACCTTACTCCGAAGGTATCGCTTAAGAAACGAGTTAAGATACCACTACGACCACCAATTAAAATCCAGGAATAAGCACCGATAAAAGGTGGTGACAACAGAGAAATAATGATACAGATTTCTACAATATTCTTGCCATGTACCTTATACAAGGACATGAAATAGGCTAAAGTAGTGCCGATGATAATGGCCAGCAAGGTTACACAGGTGGTAACCTTAAAGCTATTAAGCATAGAACCGTAATAATAGCGGCGCTGGAAGAAATGTGCGAAGTTCTCCATGGAGAAAGCTCCGGTATCAGCATTCTGAAAGGCTGAAACAAAAAGCGAGAACAAGGGATAAATGAGAAATAAGCCAAAGACGGCAATGGCTAAAATAGTAATCCCTGTCCAAAAGTCCCACTTGATATGCTTGTTATTCATAGTGAACCACACCCTTTAGAATATTCCTGCTGCCGTCGGCGTTAAAGACATTCACTTTCAAACCATTGGGTTTTAACGTAACACTGTCCCCTACCTCTAAGATTTGAGTAGCATGGCCCAGATCCTGAGAGAACTCAATGGAAGGCTGGTCCGGTACTAACATCTCCTCCGGGAAGGTTAAGCTGTAATTAACATACTTGCCCAGGAAAACCTTGGTCTTAATCTGGCAGGACAAGCCTTCAGTTTGAATGGAGAACTCTTCAGGACGCACTGAAATAATAACCTCCTGTCCATCTTGAGTATCCTCCTCCAGATTAGCCATGGGCATGACATAACCATTGGCAAATACTACCACCTTGCCTGTCTCCGTATTTTTAATATGGCCCTTGAACAAATTGGAATGACCAATAAAGGTAGAAACGAAAACATTATAGGGACGGGTATAAATCGTATGAGGCTTGGCAGTCTGCTGAATCTCTCCCATCTTCATAACTGCAATTCTATCAGAAATTGATAAGGCTTCTTCCTGGTCGTGAGTTACATACACAGTAGTAATACCTACCTGTTTTTGTACCTCCCTAATCGCAGAACGCATCTCTATTCTTAATTTAGCATCCAAGTTGGATAATGGTTCATCCATAAGCAACACGCTAGGATGGATGACAATGGCCCTAGCCAGTGCCACACGCTGTTGCTGTCCACCGGACAATCTTTCCGGCAAACGATCCTGATATTCGGCAATTTTGACCACATCCAGGATTTCATCAACCTTGGTTTTAATCTCAGCCTTAGGAACATTCCTAAGCTTGAGGCCGTATTCCACATTCTCTCGTACCGTTAAATGGGGAAAAATGGCATAGCTCTGAAAAACCATACCAATATTGCGCTTATAAGCAGGAATATCATTAATAATCTCATCATTGAATTTGATTTCGCCGCCTTCAATGCTGTTAAAGCCGGCAATCATACGCAAAAGAGTAGTTTTGCCGCAACCGGAAGGTCCCAGCAAAGTAAAAAACTCGCCATTGGCAATATTTTGTGACAAGCCCGGAATAATGGTCAATTGACCGTATCTTTTAATCACCTTTTCAATCTTAATAGCTACGCTCATAAGTTCCCTCTCCCATCAATGCCGACTGATATTATCTGACTAATTAGAATTATAAAATAACAAGAAATAAAAGAAAACCTGAAAAATAGTAAAAATGTCGTAAAAAATGAACTCTATTTACCCCTTCTAATCGAATTAGTGTGCTAAAAAGTCATTTATGTGCTATGCTAATTGTATAAGAACACATTATATCCACACTGTAAAGGATGGGTTATATGGACACTTTTTATAAATTTTCGGATGATTACTTTCAGTATCTCAAACTATTGGCCAGAGAGTATCCTACTAAACAAGATACCTTCACAGAGCTAATCAACTTAATGGCCATCTTGCACCTGCCCAAAGGCACAGAACATTTTATGAGCGATTTACATGGTGAATATGACGCTTTCTATCATATTCTGAATAATTGCTCAGGCGTTATCAAGGAAAAGGTACAGGCTACCTATGGAGCCACTATGTCCCCTGAGGAGCAATCTCAGCTGTGTACCTTGATTTATTATCCCAAAGAAAGATTGTCCATCATTAGCAAGGCTCATAAAAATACCATTCCCTGGTACAAGGATACCTTGAACCAGATGGTTAACCTGGCCAGATTCCTGTCTTCCAAGTACACTCGTTCCAAAGTCAGAAAGGCCATCCCGCCCGGCTATACCTTTATCATCGATGAATTAATTCACGCTCAGCCTGATGAAGGTGATAACCAGATAGTCTATCATGCCAGCATTTTGGAATCCATTATCGAAACAGGCAGTGCCGATGACTTCATTTGTGCTTTGTCAGCTTTGATTAAACGTTTGGCTGTGGACCGTCTGCATATCGTTGGTGATATTTTTGACCGTGGCAATCACGCCGATAGAATCATTGATAGATTAATGCGCTACCACGCCGTAGATATCCAATGGGGCAATCACGATGTGCTCTGGATGGGTGCAGCTGCCGGCAGTGAAGCTTGCCTGGCTACTGTACTACGTAACAACATTAAATATAATAATATGGAAATCCTGGAAAGCGGTTATGGCATCAGCCTCCGTCCTTTAGCCTTATTTGCACATGAAACCTATAAGAAGAACGAAAAGATGTCCACATTAATGAAGGCTATTTCCGTTATCCTCTTTAAGGTAGAAGGCCAGACCATTCTCCGTCATCCTGAATATGATATGATGGACCGTCTGCTGCTAGACAAGATAAATGTGAAAAAAGGCACTGTGCTTATTGACGGTACTGAATATAAGCTTAACACCAAGGACTTCCCTACTTTTGATCCGGAGCATCCTTATGAGCTGACGGCTGAAGAACGCAAGATCATGGATGATTTGGTATATGGCGCCAAGAATAGCGAAAGATTGCAAAAGCACATTAACTTCCTATATACCCACGGCTCCATGTATCTGGTGTTAAACGACAACCTGCTATTCCACGGTGATGTACTGCTGGACGAGAGTGGCGACTTTGCCCACATCACCTTTGATAATCAGGACTACTATGGTAAGTCTTACCTGGACTATTCCGATCACATGGCTCGCCAAGCCTTTAACAAGGGTGACCAGGACAGCCTGGACTTCATGTATTTCCTCTGGTGCAACAAGATGTCCCCTGTTTCCGGACGTGTAATGAAAACCTTTGAGCGTACTTATTTAGACGACAAGGAAACCTGGAAGGAACCGGAAAACAGTTATCGTCAATTTAGAGAAGAAGAAACAACCTGCAACAAGATTTTGGAAGAATTTGGTCTCCGCTCTGAGCGCAGCCATATTATCAATGGTCATACCCCGGTGAAGGCTAGTCACGGTGAACGTCCTATCAGAGCCAATGGCAAATTATTGGTAATTGATGGCGGTTTCAGCAAGGCTTATCAAAAAACTACCGGTATAGCAGGCTATACTCTGATTTTTAATTCTCACGGTTTAAGAATTAAGGCTCACCACGCTTTTGCCGGTTTGGCCAACGCCTTGTCCGAGAATGCGGATATTGATTCTGAAACAGAGCTGGTAGAAGTAGAAAAGAAACGTGTCATGGTAGAGGATACTGATGATGGTAAAACTATCACTGCCAGCATCAAGAACCTGAACGCTTTGCTCTACGCTTACAGCACCGGTCGTATTGCCGAGAACCTGAGCAAAACAGTAAACAAGAAGGCTTAAGAACATATAATGTAACAAAAAAGCACTAAGCAGCCACGCTGCTTAGTGCTTTGTTTATTTATTTTCTGATTAGGACCTTTTCTTCTGCCCTCTGGCGTAGTCCAACAAAATCTTCTCCCAGTTTTAAACATTTTTCCATTTCATCTTCCAAAGCTTTTTGAAATTTAGAACGTTCCAAAACTTTTTCTGCTATTTCCATTGGAATAACCACCAAGCCTGTTAAGTCACCAATAATAATGTCACCGGGATGAATTTGTACATTGTTAATGGCAATTGGTACATTAATACCAACTGTTTCCAAAGGAACGCTCTTACGAGGATTAGCCCCCAATGCAAAAACAGGCAATTCCATGTCAACAATATCTTCTGCATCTCGGCAGCAACCATTAATAACCATACCACTTAAACCACGTACCATAGCCCTTGTAGCTTGTAAGCCTCCTGTTGTTCCTGACTCCATTCTTCCACCTGCATCAATGATAACTATTTCTCCTTTTTGGGCAATGGCATTAAATACATCCCATTGTTTCGTTTTACCAGGATTTACAGACCGTTTTGGCATTTGCTGAACAGTACAGGCAGGCCCTACCATCCTTTTGGTTTTACTATTTAAGAGCTTTGGTCCTTCTATGATTACACAATTGAAAATCTTCAAATCTTCCAAAGCATCAGCTATAGTCCCGGTAGAAAGTTGTTTAAATTCATCAATTATGGCATTTATTTGCATGGTACACCTCTTTAAAATAAAAGTTCCGTTCTTTATCCAAACATTATTTACCGGAAGCATAGAAGTTAATTAAGCAACCCTTGGCAATGATGTCTCTTTCATCATCAGAAAGATAACCAAGGCTAACTTCAATCTTAATCTTCTTGTCTCCTTTGATAACATAAGCAGGGAACTTATCAGTCTTCTTGGCAAGATTTTCTAAGACAGCAGGAACATAAACATAATCCCCTACTTCCAAATATTTAACATCTTCTTTGCCAATTAAGAAAGGTAACATTCCCCAGTTGATAACATTGCTGCGATAACGTTTAGTAGCATATTCCAAAGCCAAATTAGCTGCACCGCCTAAAACTCTTTGGCAGGAGGCTGCCTGTTCTCTGGCACTACCATCACCAGGCTTATTAGCGAAAATGGCACTGCCATAGCAGGTATCATTAGCAAAAGTTGCTTCAGATTCGTTAATGTCCATAACCTTCATAACCTGCTCATATATAGCTTTCACCGATGCACAAGACTTGTCTGCCTGACGTTCCTTCTCCACAGCCTGGACCTCCTTAGCTCTGCCTACATATTCAGGGACCTTACGGCTTAAGGTAAACTCAGCCAAAGCATAAGGATTAGAACGGTAGGAAGAAGTCTCCCCGGAAGGAATCAACTCGTCAGTAGTGGTTACAGGATCATGAATGACCGCAGCCAGCTTTAATAAAATATTCTTGGTCAAAGCTTCAATCTTAGGCCATTTTTTAATAGCAGGTCCAAAGATTAATTCGTCCTTGGTATCAGCCTTTTCCCACCCAAAAAACACTCTGTTTCTATAAGGCTTATCATCAAACTCATATGTTGGTACACTATCATCAAAATCAACATCTGTCGCTGCAGTTAATACTCCACCTCTTGCTGCAGTTGCAGCAATGCTACGTGCATCCATTAAAGCAACTGAAGCAATCTGACCATTACCAGGCTTAGAACCCTCTCTGTTAGGGAAGTTACGAGTGGTATGACGAATGCTAAAGCCCTTATTGCAAGGCGTATCACCTGCACCAAAACAAGGTCCACAGAAAGCAGTACGAATAATTGCGCCGGCTTCCATAAAGTCTGCCAGCTTACCTTCCTTCATTAGTTTCAGATAAATAGGCTGGCTGGAAGGATATACGCTAAGTCCAAAAGCTCCATCTCCTACAGAATGGCCTTTAACAATATTGGCAGCTAGAACCAAATTTTCATAAATACCACCACTGCAGCCGGCAATAACACCCTGATCAACATGAAGTTTGCCGTTATAAAATTTTTGAGCCAAATTCAGCTTTAATTCTTTATTGTCTAAACGCTCAATAGCCTTGGCCTCAATATCAGCCAATAGATCAGCACCTTGTTCATTAACCTCTTTAATGGTAAAAACATTGCTGGGATGAAAAGGCATGGCAATCATAGGCTCTATCTTATCCAGTTCAACTGATACTGCGCCATCATAATAAGCTATGTCCCCTGGATTTAATTCTTTATAAGCATCGGGACGACCGTGTACAGCAAGATAAGTTTGAGTTTTCTCATCCGTACGCCAAATAGTAGACAAACAAGTTGTTTCCGTAGTCATTACATCAATACCAATACGATAATCCATAGACAAATTAGTCACGCCAGGTCCAACAAATTCCATAACACTATTTTTTACAAAGCCATTAGCAAAAACTTCTTTTTCAATAGCCAAGGCCACATCTTGAGGACCTACACCCTTTTGAGGTTTGCCGGTTAAATAAATAGCAATAACCTTAGGAATAGGTACCAAATAAGTACGACCCAACAACTGCTTAACTAATTCTGGGCCGCCTTCGCCAATAGCCATAGTGCCTAATGCACCATAGCGGGTATGGCTATCAGAGCCCAGAATCATTTTGCCACAGCCTGCCATCATCTCGCGCATATATTGATGGATAACAGCTACATGGGGAGGCACGAAAATACCACCAAACTTCTTAGCGGCAGACAGACCAAATACATGGTCATCTTCATTAATGGTACCACCTACAGCACAAAGACTGTTGTGACAGTTAGTTAATACGTAAGGAATAGGAAATTTTTCTAAGCCACTGGCAATTGCAGTTTGAATAATGCCCACGTAAGTTATGTCATGTGAAGTTAAAGCATCAAATTTTATTTCCAAA
>Ga0268357_102106_pt1 | contig 10144 bp, 7 predicted proteins | sample BioMet10_FD_192466 | JGI IMG/M metagenome (GOLD analysis project Ga0268357, IMG submission 192466) | Sewage microbial communities from Oakland, California, United States - Biofuel 10 (Illumina Assembly) | ecosystem: Engineered > Wastewater > Sewage > Unclassified | place: USA: California... | reverse complement strand
AAAAGACTTTCTGATAAAATTTCAATAGAAAGCGGACTGAATTATACATTATTACGCTCAACATTAAAGGATGAGGCCGGAGGAAATCTTACCGATCAGAAATTCCATTTCCTTGGAATACCACTTAGAGTTAGTTATACGCTGATTAACAAAAAAGATTTTGATCTTTATGCATCTGCCGGTGGAATGTTGGAAGAATGTATTTCTCCAAAATCAGAATATTATTCAGGAACAAGTCAAACAGATAAAGATGATTATAATATGGACAGAATGCAATGTTCGCTCACTGCTTCTGTTGGATTCCAGTATAATACATCCGAGCATCTGGCGCTCTTTGCAGAACCTGGTCTTGCATACTATTTTGACGATCATGCACTTGCATCTACAATAAGAAAGGAAAGACCTCTTAATTTCAATCTCCGTTGCGGAGTTAAATTAGTGTACTAGCAACATTAATCTCCTTAAAGAACTTTATTATGAAAAGAAATCTATGGCCATTGGTAATGGGCATTCTGTTTCTCGTAGCTTATTGTTTACTTTTTACAGGATGTAGCGGAGAGGATGTTGACTTTGATAATCCAAATCCAAAAACGTTTGTCAAGCAGATAAAGGCGGGAACGTATGATACGAAAAGTCCTTATGGATTCGTTGAGGTTCCGGTTTTTGCAAAAAAAGATATTCCCGAGCTTATTAAATATGTGAAAGATATGTCTACTATCGAATTTTTTCCTGCAAATGTAGTTTCTTCATACGGACCTTTTGCTAATTATCGCCTCGGGGAATGTATTATGTGGACTATCGAATCCATTAGGGTTGGGAAGTATGCATCTTTGGGATGCAAGCTCGTTCATAAAGACGTGAATGAACATTTGCAATATGCTTATCTTTCTGATAGTGAAATTAAAGAAGTTGCAGACTTATATATTAAATGGTGGTACAAGGTGATAAGCCAGCCTGAATATAATTTAATAGATCCTTTTTCAGAGAATCCATTAGAAGGTACTAATTATCGTTGGAATTAAATGACAAAAAGAATATATCTCGTTGTTTTGTTTTTTGTTACAGCTATTGTTGCTAGTAATGCGCAGCAGCGCAAAGAAACTAAAAAAACTGTCACTCAAAAAAGCGAAATGTCAGTAGAAAAAGAAATAATAATAAATCCGGAAGCTCTAAAATCTATCAATTTAGGTTCTCCACGTATGTCATCGTCTTCTTCTAATATGAAGTCGACGGATGTGAAGGATCTTACAAACGAAATTCTAGGTAAGAAAGAGAGTTTGGATGCCCCGCATGAAGGAAAACTGATGCTGGGATTTTCTTGTTTTGCTTCTGCTTACGAAAATCGTAGGAGTGGACAGAAACTGAAAGTAGACCCAATGGGATTTGGCGAATTTAAAATGCCTCCCAGAGGAGGAATGCAAATTAGTAAAGATGCCACAACTCCAAGATATCTGGCTGCAGATAAGATTAAGACAATGTTTGGTCCTTCTGCCGGAGTTGCATTATCTTTTAGTGCAGAAGATATTCTTGAATCCATATTCTGGAGAAAACCACCCGATTTATGGACTCATTATGCTGATAAGCCAAAACCTAACTTTAGTATTGAAACAGATATGCCCGATGACCTTATTAAAATTCGTCAGGCTAATGTTGCAATGATGGATTCGTTGATAAACACTTCTTCGAAGAAGTATAAAATTGTTTATCTGTTCTGTGATGAGTCTGATTATTCAACGGAAAATTTTCCCGAGGTGGTTAAGTATGTGGAAAGTCATAAAGATAAATTCGATTTGTTTCCGGTTTCCGGAAAGAAGCATGAAGATCTTTCCTGCATAGCAAAATATCTACATAAAGTAGCTTACTATAGTCCGGTATATGTGTTGAACGGGAATCATAAGGAAAGTCTGATCCTTATGCTCGATCAAAATCATAAGGCTATTTCTTTACTTGCTTGCGATACACGCGTATCTAAGAAATTTGATGAAATAAAGCTTTTGCCATAGAGTGGTGGTTATTTTAGAGTCGTTTTTAATCAGAGTGATGCACGCATGGCTTCTATATATATAGTAAGCCGTGTGTGCATTTTCTTTTCTTTCCAGGATTATTCATCAAAACTTTATAATATCTTTGAAGGTAAATAAATGATTTATGAATAGAATATGTGATCTTTTTGGAATAAAATACCCTATTATACAGGGAGGAATGGTGTGGTGCAGTGGATGGCGACTGGCTTCTGCTGTAAGTAATGCCGGTGGATTAGGATTGATAGGAGCAGGTTCCATGCATCCTGAAGTTCTTCGTGAACATATCAGAAAATGTAGCGAGGCGACTGATAAACCGTTTGGAGTAAATATCCCACTTATGTATCCCCAGATAGATGAAATTGTGAAGATTGTGGTTGAAGAGAAGGTGAAGGTTGTATTTACTTCAGCAGGAAACCCCAAGGCCTGGACATCTTATCTGAAACAAAATGGTATTAAGGTAGCACATGTAGTCTCTAGTGCCAAGTTTGCAGAAAAATGCGAGGCGGCAGGTGTAGATGCAATTGTAGCCGAAGGTTTTGAAGCAGGCGGACATAATGGAAGAGAAGAGACAACGACTCTTTGTCTTATTCCATCAGTCAGGAAAGCAACTTCGCTGCCATTAATTTCAGCTGGTGGTATAGCTACTGGTGCAGCAATGCTTGCAGTAATGGCATTAGGAGCCGAAGGTGTTCAGATGGGAACATGTTTTGCTTTGACAAAAGAAAGTTCGGCGCACGATAATTTTAAAGAATTGTGTTTGTCTCTCAATGAAGGTGATACCAAACTTCTATTGAAGAAACTAGCTCCGGTGCGATTAGTTAAAGGAAAGTTCTTCTCCCAAGTAGAAGAAGCTGAAGCTCGTGGAGCATCAGTGGAAGAGATGCGTGAATTATTAGGAAAAGGGCGTGCAAAAAAAGGAATCTTTGAAGGAAATCTCGACGAAGGAGAGCTGGAAATTGGTCAGGTTGCGTCACTTATTCATGAACTTAAACCTGTTGCTGAAGTAGTAAAAGAGGTGATTGATGAATTCAATGCCTGCAAACAGGTTGTATCTGCCTTCTAAACTTTATAATGGATAAGCACGATGTTTACACTTTAGTTTAAAGCGTATTGAATGTAAGTCTTGCAAACTTTATAATGGATAAGTGCTGAGAAAACCATGATGCACAATATTTGCTTGCTTTAAAGAATTATTGTTTTGTCCTGTATAAGACCGAACAAACACTTAAATGGCAGACTTTTCAGCTAATTGAGTTTGCCGCTATTGCCACATAAAGAATTATTAAGTTAACCCAATTTATAACGAACTAATGTTTTTGAATTTTGCGGAAAAATAGGTTCTCTTTTTTGTTATTATAGGGGGTGAAACTAATTTTTCCGCAGTTTATAATCAGTTATTTAAGTAAAAAAGTAAAACGTATTGTCAGAAAACGTCCTTATAAGTTTACCTCAAAAGTGAATTCTTGTAGTTAAAATGTGTTATATTGCTTATTATTAGTTCTATAGGTTGTAAAAATCGTTTTTTTTATAATATTGCCGGAAGATAACTCTATATATTTCTTCAATTATATTTCTCCCTTATTGAATAACTTCTCATAATTTTTCCATTTTATGCTATTCTTCATTTTTATTGATTTGAAAAGATACACTGTAAAAAAAGTTGCTTAGGTGTGATTTATGTGTAATTTTGCATATCCTTTATCTTGTGGAATAATTTATTTAAACGTATGCAATATAATACTATGAAACAAAACTCCTATATTCTATCTCTTGCTAATATTTTATCTTTTATATTGTATATGGTTCAGATTATATATGTTCATATAAAAAAAGTATGTTTATTGTCAATTGCAATATTTTCCCTTGTTGGTTGCACTATAAAGGAGTATAATGAAGAAAACTTTGTTGCGCCTGCAATAAATATATTATCTACCAATATAACTTCTGAGAATACTTGTGAGTTAGAGCTTAGAATCAATATAGGTGACGGTGCCTCTATTAAAGAGGCTCATATCAGTCTTTGGGATATGACAACAGAAAATGCAGAACCAGAAGAAATACCAATAGAGTTAAGCAAAGAAAAGGAACAAACGCATAAATTGACGATAAAAGTTTCTCAGAAAAAACATGATTACAAAGTAAAAGTAATATTAAGATCTGAAAAAAATGATTATAGCAGTTTACCACAAGTCATAAGGTTTAGTGATAAATTGGCGCAAGGAGTTGACTATATTGATCTCTATGTAAGTGGTGCTGACTTTAGTCAGTATTATGTAGATGAGGCAAATAAAGTTGGAATGAATCTAGAGAAAGGAGACCGTTTTGCATTTTTGGTCTATTATTCAAAACTACCGTCTTCAGATACCAAAACTGAAATAAAATTAAATGGTACCATACCTATAAAGACAGAAATTAGTTATTCTTGTATGATGGAAGATGATCATGTACTTGGCTTTGGGTATTTACCTGATAATATTGTTCCGGGCATATATTCAGTTCATGTCTATTTAAATGATAAAGAGTATATTCTGGATTATAAGATAAATGTACTGCCAGGAATTAGTAAAAACGTATATCTGTCCAATATGCCATATTCCATTACGAGTCTTTCTTTGCCTGCAGCTAGTTATATTAAGGCAGATGAAATTTATTATATCCAATCGGAATTTAATCCTGTTAAAATATTAATATATAATCTTAAGAATAATACTTGGAGCGAAAAAAATGTAAATCCGTTATCAGCTCCATATCAGGTAAGTATTTTTGGTAAAGTAGATCATTATACTTTAATGTACATATCTGAGGATAATGCGATTCAAAAAATGGCTTTGTTTGACTTTGAAGAATCGAAGAATATATGGATAAAAGTTTCGGATTACCCAGGAAAAGCAACGAGAGGAGTTATTGCATTTAAAATAAATAATAAAATTTATATTGGCGGAGGAGCTCTTTATACTTATAATAAGCCTGGACTTTTTCAAACGCCCGAATACTTGAGAGATTTCTGGGAATATGATATTGCGAATGATAAATGGACAAAAATAAGTGATTTACCATATAATACACGTTTTGACGGGTTTATTAGCTCTTGTTGTATGAGTTCGGATAAAGGTTATATTTTTAATCGTTTCCTTGAATTATGGGAATATTCTCCTTTAGATGATAGTTGGAAAAAATTAAATTCACTTAGAGGAGGGCCAACTCAACGTTTTCATAGTAAATTATTATATAATCAAGATAAATTATATCTAGTAGGAGGAGAAGCATCTAATAATTTAAGAGATGTTTGGGAGTATGACTTGAAAACACAATGTTGGCGACTGATAGATCTCTTTGATGCATATTTTAAAGATGCAGATGTACAAGCATTTATATATAAAAATAAAATAAGAATAGGCTATTCTGCTATTCTGAATGAAAATAAACCTCTATTTGTTGAGGTTGAATTACCGTAATTCTACAAATATGAAAAAAATATTTATATACATATTTCTATGCTTACTTCTGGCTCAATGTTCCAAAGAAGAAATTGTGGTAGAACCAGAGATTGCAAAACAGGCTGAATCTGTTATGACAGATGATTTTTCCGTAGAAATATCTTCCACTGATAAAGATATTTATTTAAAATGGTATCCTGTAAAGAATGCTAAAAGCTATGAAATAATTGTGAATGATACAATGACAGTGTATGATAAAATAGATAAAAATGAATACCTGGATTATTATGACTATCGATTAAAAAATCTAAAACCTAACACAGACTATAAGGTAACTGTTAGAGCTATCAGTGAGGATTTAAATGTAAAACTTGTATCTGGTAAAACAAGAACCATGAAAAGTTTCATTGATCAAGTTATCAATATTGAATTAGATAAGTATGATTACAGATTAGGGGAATTCATGTTTTTTGGAAAAACGAAAGATGGAGGCTATATGGCCATTGGCTATTATGAGATTTTAGGAGGCTACTACAAAGTTGCTCTAAAAATGAATTCAGCTTACAATATCGAATGGACTTGTAGTATTCCTGAGCCTGACAGCAAAGAGCAGCCCAATTTAAATATGTTTGAAATAAGTAATGGTGATTACATTCTTACAACTGAAAAGACTGTTATCAGAATAAGTAAAAACGGAACTTTACTTTGGAAAAAAAGTATAAACGATCAGGAGCTTGAGTTCTCAACAACAAGTGTACTTCTTCCAGATGAAAATATTATTCTTGGAGGATATGCTTGGAAGGAACTGGATAATGAAGGTCATGGGTCAGATTGTTTTTATTTAGTTAAAGTCTCTCCTGATGGAAATATAATTTGGAAAAAATATGTAGACATTCCCAATAAATTAGGAGTTGCAAAATCCTTGGTGGATATTATTTATAATGAGACAACTAGAACGTTGTTGTGTTGTGGCTGGTCTACTGATAATGATTGTTCACTTATTCAATTGGATGCTGAAGGGAATCTTTTAAATAAATTAAAATATGAATATCCAAAAGATCAAGTTAATACATTTATAAAGATTCTGCCTTCTTCTGATGGTAATTATTATCTTATAGGAAATGCGTATGTTGTAAAAATAGATAATAAAGGATCTGTTATTTGGGAACAAAAAGGTCGTGATAATGGAGAGTGGCTTTACGCCTCTGCTATTTTATGCAATATGATTAATGATAATTCATTATTAGTTGTATCTTATGTAGATCTATCATATGAAGCTAAAGTAGTAGATGTCAATGGAAATATTATAAAAAAAGTTCCTTTCAATTTTCCACGGGGAATGTATACTGGACAAGATCCAATAGGACGATATGTATACGTAACAAGATCTGGATCAATAATATTTATAAACCCTGATGGATATATATCACAATAATAGTATATTGCTTTTTTATATCTTATTTAGATGAGATTAGTCTATTTCCTTTGAGTAAATAATAATAGATAGAGCTGATAAGCAGCTCTATCTATCGTATATTATAATTCAATAGGTTCGTACTTTAAACCAAAGGTTTCGGCTACAGCCGGATAAGTAACTTTACCTTTTACAATATTCAATCCTTTAGCCAGACTCTTATCTTCTTTGCAAGCTTGTTCCCATCCTTTATTTGCTAAAGCTACTACGTAAGGAAAAGTTGCATTTGTAAGAGCGAGTGTTGAAGTATAAGGAACTGCACCCGGAATGTTGGCTACGCAATAGTGAGCTATACCGTCAACAACATATTGAGGATCTGTATGTGTAGTTGGGTGAGAAGTTTCAAAACATCCGCCCTGGTCAATAGCAACATCTACCATTAAACTGCCTTTTCTGAGATATTTCAGCATTTCACGGGTTATTAAATGAGGAGCTTTTGCTCCGGGAATCAATACTGCGCCAATAACCAGATCGGTGGTTGGAAGTTCCTCTTCAATATTATGAGGAGAAGAATATAGTGTTTTCACATTGTGAGGCATAATTTCACTCAGATAGCGCAAACGTGGAAGTGATATATCGGCAATAACTACGTCGGCTCCCATGCCGGCAGCAAGGAATGCAGCATTACTACCCACAACTCCACCTCCAAGAACCAATACCTTTGCCGGCTTTACTCCCGGAACACCGCTTATCAGTAAGCCTTTGCCACCTTGCGGTCTTTCAAGAAATCTCGCACCTTCCTGTATTGCCATTCTACCAGCTACTTCAGACATAGGGATTAGTAAAGGTAAAGATCTGTCTTCCTTTTCTACTGTTTCGTATGCAATACAGACTGCTTTGCTGTCAATCATTGCATAAGTAAGTTCTTTTTCCGATGCAAAATGAAAATAAGTAAATACTACTTGATTGGGTTTGATTAATTTATATTCAGGTTCAATAGGCTCTTTTACTTTAACAATCATCTCTGCTATTTCATAAACTTTTTCTATAGTGGATAGAATGTTTGCTCCAGCTGCTATATAAGCTTCGTCATCAAAGCCGCTATTAATTCCTGCATTGTGTTGTACGTATACGGGGTGGCCTCTTTTTATTAGTTCTTTTGCGCCACCTGGGGTGAGTGAGACCCTATTCTCATTGTTTTTGATCTCTTTTGGAATTCCGATTATCATAATGATAGATTTTTGGGTTAAACATGACGAAAGATACGTTATTTTTTGATAAAGTGTTATTGTTTTCCCTTTTTTATTCAAATTTTATTTTTGATATTTTGTTGGCTGTATATCAAAAAGATTGCATGTATTTGTTTGTACTTGCAAAATGTTTAGTAACTTTGCGCCCGAAAAATAAAATGGGTTAGTTTTGTATTTAATTGTTTCTAAATGTAATTTTGATAGCAGAAATGATTAATTCTTTAGTTGATTGCTTAATAGCTAAATAGGAAGAAATGAAAAAAAGATGGATTATTATGATGACGATTCTGGTCATCTTTTGTGTTATTGGAGTTTTTACTCCTGAAACTGCTGGAATATGGGAGCCCGACGCGAAAGTAAACTACACGGACGTAACATGGATTCTTACTGCAACAATTTTTGTATTAATGATGACTCCCGGATTATCGTTCTTTTATGGCGGTATGGTACGTCAGAAAAATGTGATTTCCACAATTCTTCAAAGCTTTATTGCAATGGGGGTAATCAGCGTTCTTTGGGTTGTATTTGGATTTAGTTTGGCTTTTGGAAACGATATAGGAGGTTTTGTAGGTAACCCTGCTACTTTTTTCATGTTTAATGGAGTAGGTGCAAAGACTAATGCACTTTTAAGCCCTACAATACCTTTGGCATTATATGCTTTGTTTCAAATGAAGTTTGCTATAATTACTCCTTCATTGATTACCGGTTCATTTGCGGAACGTGTTCGTTTCTCGGCATATATGGTATTCATGATTTTATTCTGCATCTTTGTTTATTGTCCTTTGGCTCACTGGACATGGCATCCTGATGGTTTCTTGCGCCAACTAGGTGTTGTCGATTTTGCAGGTGGCATTGTGGTTCATGCCTCTTCGGGTGTTGCCGCATTTACAGGAGCAATATTTTTAGGAAGACGCTGCGACAGGGGAGGAGACAGAACTCCGGCAAATATTGCACTTGTTATTCTGGGCGCATCAATGCTTTGGTTAGGTTGGTTTGGTTTCAATGCCGGATCTTCACTTGCTGCTAATGGAGTAGCTGTGAAAGCATTTTTAAATACAAATACTGCTTCGGCAACAGCAATGCTTGCCTGGGTGTTCTTTGATAGCCTTCGTGGACGTAAGCCTTCAGCTATGGGAGCTGCCATCGGAGCTGTAGTTGGTATGGTTGCAATTACTCCTTCTGCCGGTTATGTAACGGTAGGTCAAAGTATGTTTATTGCTTTAATTACAACAATTGTTTGTAATGTGGCTGTTCACTGGAAAAATTACAATTCAGTAGATGATGCTTTGGATGTATTCCCTACTCATGGTGTAGGAGGTATAACAGGTACTATTCTTACCGGTGTTTTTGTTAACGGCTTAGTTGCCGGGAACATTCATGTTTTTCTGATACATCTTTTGGCAGTAGTTATTGTATGCGTTTACACATTTGTGGTAACTTACGCTCTTTACTGGATTACAGATAGAATGATACCAATGCGAGTATCTGTTAAAAGCGAACACATTGGACTGGATATCAGTCAGCATGATGAATCGTATGGAATTCGTTTTGGCGAAAGAGAATTGGCAGAATACTTAGACGTGGAAAAAACTGATGATAAATAAGTTTCTTGTTATTTATTCGTGATAGATTAATAAATCATAGTGCAAAAGACTGAAAGTCTTGGTACAAAAGAAAATCTCCTGAACAGAACTAATAATTCTGTACAGGAGATTTTCTTTTACTATATATTATCAAATATCTATTAGTTGTTTTATTATTATCTTTTTGTGCTAAAGGTTAAAGAGTAGAATCTGATGATGAACTAAATTAGTTGCACAGATTTTTAAGAGCCTTATTTATTTCCGGATACTGAAATGAATATCCATAATTCAATAATTTATAAGGAAATACTTTTTGCCCTTTCGTGAGAATTGATGCACCTTCGCCATACATAATTTTAAAGACAACAGATGGTATGCGGAAACATGCCGGTTTATGAGCAATCTTTGCTAGTGAATAGGTAAATATAAGATTGTC
>Ga0268357_102101_pt1 | contig 10157 bp, 8 predicted proteins | sample BioMet10_FD_192466 | JGI IMG/M metagenome (GOLD analysis project Ga0268357, IMG submission 192466) | Sewage microbial communities from Oakland, California, United States - Biofuel 10 (Illumina Assembly) | ecosystem: Engineered > Wastewater > Sewage > Unclassified | place: USA: California... | reverse complement strand
AGATTGAGGGAACAAGATAATTATTTTATCCCATCAGAGAAAGGCGGAAGATAAACATCTTCCCCTTCTCTGAAAAAATATTCAATCTAAAATTCCATCAGTTGCATTTAACACTTGAATTTAGGATGGCAGAAAATAGCATCTGTTTTTCCGCAGCTTAGAGAATTGCTTTTCAGCTTTACTTTTCAGTCTTATATATTTGCTCTTTTAAAAGTGATTCTTTTATTCATAATTTAAATATCTTTGATAGATCTGTAAGATTCAAGTATTAATAATTAGTTCTGTTTTTATTATAATTCTTCAGCATCTTACCAAACTCTTTGTCTTTCTTTCTACGTTCGGCTACCGAAGATTCAAAGAACTCTTTTTCTTTGTTCATTTTTAGATAGTTTGCATACGAATTCTTATCAATCAGGCCATCCTTGACTGCTTGAATCACAGCACAATTCTTTTCATTAGTATGAGTGCAATCTTTATACTTACATTTTATAGCGTATTCATAGATGCGATCAAAAGTCATAGCCAATCCTTCACTAACATCTGTAACACCAACTTCGCGCATGCCAGGATTATCTATTAATATACCTCCGTTCTCGAGTATTATCAGTTCACGATGGGTAGTTACATGTCTACCTTTATTAGTACTTGTGCTGATGGTATTGGTTTGCATAATATTTTCTCCTTTTAGATTATTGGTCAAAGAAGATTTTCCAACCCCTGACGAACCAAGTATGCAATAGGTCTTTCCCTTTTCAATTAGTTGTGTTAATTCATTTACTCCTTCATGTGTAGTATTACTTATGGCGATCACTGGAATGTCTTGAATTCGTTGATTGATAGTGTCTTTTATTTTTAAAAGAGTTTCTACATTTATCAAATCAGTTTTGGTGAGAACTATAATTGGCTTTACTTTGGCTGAATAGCAGATAGTCAGATAACGCTCTAATCGGTTGATATTAAAATCTCGATCGACAGCCTGAACTAGAAATGCAAAATCAACATTGGTTGCAATGATCTGAATTTCACTTGAGCGACTAATGTCCTGTCTGGAAATAATAGAGAAACGAGGAAAGATTTTATGAATAATACAGAACTCAGGTTCATAAACCGTTAATGCTACCCAATCGCCAACTGCAGGGAAATCTTCACGGCTTGAAGCCGAAAATCTTAAATTTCCAGTTATTTCAGCTTCAAGTTCCTTATTTTCAGTCCGAACAATATACCTTTCCTTGTGTTCGGCTATAATACGTCCTATTGTATAATCGTTCAGATTATTACTTTTTCTGTATACTTCGTATATATCATTATATCCTAAATCCTGTAATTTCATAACTCTATTTTATTTCGAGATAATTAACCTGAGGGCTTTCTTTCTTTGCAATATAAAATACATACCCATAGAACTTTTTGTATTTATTGTATAGCACTGCTTCGTTTTTTTGATATTCTATTAGCTTTAAGGCTGCTTCATTGTTTGGGTATTTTGCTAAAAAAGATTGCTGGGCTTTTTCCTGAAGAATATAGAAATTCTCAATCCAACAATTCTCGGGCAATATAAAATGTGCTATTGGAGTGTAACCTGCATGCTGAAGCTGCATAATTTTATTGGAAATTGTGTCAATCTCAGGATATGCTTCCAACCAGAATTCATTTATTTCATCTGGTCTTTCTTCTGTGAACCATGAGGCTTCACTTATGGCCAGATAACCACCTTCTTTTAAGAACCGTTTCCAATAATTTATTCCATTTATAAAACCAATATTGTAAATTGATCCTTCGGACCAGATAAGGTCTAATTCTTCTTCTCCGAAAAACAAGTTATCCATTGAACCTGTTATGCCCTTAACTCTTTGTTCAACATTAATCTTTGCAGCATTTCTATTATACAGATCAATAAATTGCGAGAAAATATCAATGCCTGTAATCTGACAGGGTGTATGTTGAGCTAGTAACATTGATTGTTCTCCTGTGCCACATCCAAGATCTGCAATTTTTGATGATTCTGTAAGTGAGTCGATAAAGCTAAGTGCTTTAATTGTTGATTCAGTACTACCAGGACCTTGACGTTTCATGCTCGAAAAATATTCGCAGATTAAATTAAAATCAAACTCGTGGATAGATTTATTTTCATTGTTCATGATATTAAAATTTTAATTGATAAATGTTTGTAATAAGAGATAATATCTAAATATTTTAATTGGTAACAAAGATCAATCAATAAAATCACCTAAAAACACAAGATGCCCCAAGGTGGACTAAAAATTATCTAATTTATCCATTGTTTCAATCAGTTTATTCTTCATTTCATCCAGAAATGCTGTGCGACTCTTCTTTCTTCCCCTTATTTCCAGGAAGGTGCGATAAGGATCTCCAATCTCAATCTGAAACATTGCTTCAGTAAATTGCGCCATTTTTTTCAGACTAATATTACCATTGTTAATGCAGCCTGAAGAATATAGCGCGTATATCAGTTCCACCAATGAAGTTTTCGAATCTGTCCATTGCATTTTGTGATTATACATAACATCTATTGCCTGATAATACAATTGACTGTTTAGCTTGTCCGCTTCTGTGATAAGATAATTCTTAAGTAAATCATTAGCCATTATATTGGCAACATCATAGTCGTGATTGGTTGAAAAGAACCGTTCCTTCTCAAATGAATTGCATGATGTATCCAATAGAATATTGTATGATCCGCGACAGAAATATAAATAATCAAAATTTGTATTCCCCAATTTATAATACTGATAGAAATTACCTATCTGTTCGTTATTCTTTTCTAATTGTTTTAATTCTTTGCTCAAATAAACACTTTGGGCAAAGTCTGTTTTACCCAACCGTCTTTCTTCTATGTGATATAAACGGATATAGTATAATAACAAACAACAGACAGATGGTTTCAATTCTTTGAAGAATAATATTTCTTCCTGCTCATTTTTAAAACTGTAATTCCTGATAAACATTTTCAGTTCATTGATTCTTTCCTCAATAAAATTAATTATCTGTTTTATCTGGCTGGCAGAATGAGTTTCACTGTTCTGTATATTTTTAATTTCAGATTCTATTCGTTGCCTAATGTTGAAAACAAAATCTTTCATATGTATTCATTGTGATTATTCCGGAATATATTTCTGAAGACTCAAATTATATTGAGAAATGCAGAATATTTCCTTAAGTTTAATAGTTATGAAAAAGTAATATGATCTTGGTTCGAAAGAATTTCCGAACGATGAAAGATTAAGCCTGAAGAAGAAGTTACAGGCTGCTATTAAGCAATATCCGAAGAATTATAACTTGTTGTTTTCAAAAAAAATTTTTTTGTTTATGCAAATATATGAATATTATCTTATCAGATAAATTAAATATTCTGTTTTTCAGAATAAAAAGAAAAATTATTTTCATCCCTCACTCCCTCACTTATTTTAATAACTTGTTGGTTTATAGATTTCTGAAGAGTGATGGATTAGTTTTTATCCCTCACTAAACCCTCACAAAAAGGCGTTATCCCTCACCTTTTTGTTTTTAATCGTAATTATTTATAAGTTGTACTTAAATAAGAAGTTTGAAAAATAATGGTGCTTTAAATAAAATGCTATCTTTGCTCTCAAAATTTAACCGTTACATTTTATGAGTAGAATCAATAAACTATTTGCCGGTTTAGTAATTACGTTTTTGGGTATGTCATGCTCAAATACTCACTTTATCAGCAATGAAAAGTATCGGGCAACTGTAGATAAAACTTTTGCCGAAAAGAAAGCAGCGATGCCAAATGGCGGATTGTTTAATGTATTCAATAACAAACTCTCTTTGCAGGAAAAAGAGGCTATGAAGTTTCTTTATGCCTATATGTCTTTGGCTGATATTACTGATTATCCCGACACTTTCTTTTTGAGAGATGTGCGTTTGTCATTCAAGGCAAAGCAGGAAATGCCTTGGGGTAAAGAGATCAGCGAAGAGTTGTTCCGTCATTTTGTACTTCCACAACGAGTAAATAATGAAACGCTCGACAATTCACGCGAAGTATTTTATGGTGAGCTGAAAGACAGGGTAAAGAACCTTTCTCTTTACGAAGCTATTCTTGAAGTAAACCATTGGTGCCACGAAAAGGTAGTTTATACTCCTTCCGATTCCCGAACCAGCTCTCCGCTGGCTTCTGTGCGCACAGCTTATGGACGTTGCGGCGAAGAATCTACATTCCTGGTTGCAGCTCTTCGTTCTGTTGGTATTCCAGCTCGTCAGGTTTATACTCCACGTTGGGCGCATACCGACGATAATCATGCATGGGTAGAAGCATGGGCAAATGGAAAATGGTATTTCCTTGGTGCCTGCGAACCAGAACCTGTTCTTAATGTTGCCTGGTTTACAGCTCCTGCCAAGCGCGGAATGTTGATGCACACTAATGTTTTTGGACTTTATACCGGCAAAGAGGAGATTATGACCGTAACTCCGAACTTCACCGAAATTAATGTGATTGATAATTATGCACCGGTAGATCGTATTGATGTAACTGTGCTTGATGAAAATAAGAAACTGGTTGAAGGTGCAGCCGTTGAATATAAACTGTATAACTACGGTGAGTTTTATTCTGTAGCTAAAAAGCAGAGTGATAAAGAAGGAAAATCGTTCCTTTCATCCGGAAAAGGTGATATTATTGTGTGGGCTTCTAAAGATGGAGTCTTTGATTTCCGCAAAGTATCTGTAGGTAAAGATCACACTTTGACACTTACTTTAGATAAGAAAGCAGGAAATTTAAGTGATGAAGATCTTGCTGCTGTCAAAGAAATGGCAATGGATATTGTTCCACCGGTTGAGTTACCGGTAGAAGTAAACGTAAGCAAGGAACAACGTGCAGCAAACAATATTCGTCTGGCTAAGGAAGATTCTATACGTAATAGTTACATTGGTACATTTATTGATGAATCAAGAATAAAAGAGGTAGCTTCAAAACTGAATATTGATTCGGAACGCACCAAGAAACTATTTGTTGCGTCTCGTGGTAACTGGCGCGAAATAGAAAAATTCCTGCTTTCTACTACAACAGAAAACCGTGAAAAGGCTCTTAAATTGCTGGAAGTTATTTCTGCAAAGGACTTGCGCGATACACCTGCCGAAGTACTTATCGATCATTTACTTTACACAGTAGCAGGAGAAGGAGATATTTATAACCAGAATGTGCTGAATCCTCGTGTTGCCAACGAGTTCCTTACAACCTATAAAAAAGAGTTCCAGAAAGAGATTCCGGCTACTCTTGCTGATGCAATAAGAAAAGATCCGAAAGTATTGGTTGACTGGTGTCGTAGCAACATCACTATTAAAGAGGAATTAAACTCTAATCATCTGTTTATGTCACCACTCGGTGTGTGGAAATCTCGTGTGGCCGACAGCCGTTCAAGAAAAGTTTTCTTCGTAGCTGTGCTTCGCAGTGTAGGTGTACCGTCACGCATTGAGCTGATGACCGGCAAACTACAATATTTCTTCAATAATACGTGGAATGATGTTAATTTTGAAAAAGCAGAAACAGGAAATGCTCCTTACGGATTCGTTAATGCATCTTATACTCCAATCAGTTCTTTGAAAGATCCGCTTTATTACAAGCATTTCTCTATTTCTAAAATTGAAGGTGGCAGAACACATCTGCTGGAATTTGATGAAGAAAATGAAAGCTCATGGAGCACAATTTTCAGCAAACCACTGAAACTGGACGCTGGTCAATATCTGATGGTAACAGGTAGCCGTATGGCAGATGGAAGTGTACTGAGCAATCTTACATTCTTCAATGTAGAAGCCGGAAAAACAACCAATGTTGAACTGAAGATGCGCGAAAGCAACAATCAGGTTCAGGTTTTAGGCAGTTTTAATTCTGAAGCAACATTTATTGATGCTAAAACCGGTAAGGAACAAAGTATACTGAATGCCAACGGTAGAGGTTACTATATCGTGGCTTTGGTTAAGAATAATCACGAGCCTACTAACCATGCTCTAAGAGATATTGCCGCAGTTAAGAAGCAATTGGAAGAATGGGGCAAGCAAATTATTATTCTTTTCTCTGACGAAGACGAACTGAAAGCATTCAATCCAAAGGCTTATGGTGATCTACCAAAGAATGTCACTTTCGGAATTGATAAGGATGGTGCTGTTTTGCATCAGGTAAAAGAGGGAACTGAAGTTATACGTCGTGGCGAATTACCTCTGATTATTGTTGGCGACACCTTTAACCGTGTAGTATTTGCTTCGCAAGGTTACCGCATTGCTTTGGGAGAACAGTTGGTAAAAGTTATCAGTCAGATACAGGCCGGCAATACAAAAGAAGGTACTGCCTGTACTCCAACATCCTGTACCCATTAATAGAGTTTGTTCAAGAAAACTATAAATTAAGACACAATTGAGAACGCCCAGCTTTACATTTGCAAATGTAGAGTTGGGCGTTTCTTATTTATGTTTTATCAGAAATAAACAGCAATTATAGATATCTGACTGTTTCTAACAGATTCTTCCGACTGGCATGCATAGCACTTGGCTCTGACGTATGAAAAGGATAGCCCAGGGGAAGAAAAGCAACCGGAATAATATTGCTTGGTAAAGCAAACTCACTCTTAGTTATTTCTGCATTGAAAGATCCCACCCAAACAGTTCCCAGTCCTAGTTCGGTAGCTTCCAGCATCATGTGTGTTCCTACAATAGTTGGGTCTATGGAGCCAAATCTATCATTCTGTCCAAACCAACTTTCGTCTTCGTCATAGCATAGGAGCAAAATAATTGGAGCGTTGAAACTGTATCTGGTACACTTTTTCACCTTCTCACGAGCGTCTTTACTTTGAATTACATAAATCCGTTGAGGCTGATTGTTATGGGCAGTAGGCGCTACTCTTCCAGCTTCTAGAATTTTGTTTATTTTCTCTTCTTCAACCGGTTCGTCACTATAAACTCTAACCGAATATCTTTCTTTGGCAAGTTCTAGAAAATCCATAATGTTTAATTATTAAATTGTTTTTCCTGAAAAAGATTTATTGTATTAATTAATAATCCCTACTGAGAACTATTACTGGATATTCAGACTGTTTAGTGTCTGACGTACACGTTCGGCAGAAGTACGAGGTTCGGCATATTCGTCTACCTGCACCGTTCCACCCATGGAAACCTTCGGATTGCGGTAAGTCATGCCGCTGGCAATATTTTCACGTGCAGAAAGGTGAAACTCATTTGCACCTGTTTCCTGAGCAATCTTCAGAATATTCTTTTCATTAATTCCACATCCCGGCAGAATGATGATTCGTCCGGCAGCCTTCTCTACAAGTTCCTTCAGAAGAGGAATGCCTGCTTCGGCAGTTGGCATTTGTCCCGAAGTAAGAATACGGTTGCATCCCAAATTGATAATCTCTTCCAAAGCCTTCATTGGGTCAATGCACATATCGAAAGCCCGATGGAAAGTAACCGACATGCCATTGGCACACTTAACCAACCGTTCCGTAACTCTCTGATCAATTTCGCCTTCCGCTGTGAGGCAACCAATTACCACACCATCGGCACCGCAATCTTTTGCCACAGCAATATCACGTTCCATTACACGAATCTCTTCGGGAGAATAAAGGAAATCTCCTGCACGTGGGCGAATAATAACGTGGATAGGAATTTCGAGTAATTCGCGGGTCACAGCAATCGTTCCCTGAGACGGAGTAGTACCACCTTCGGGGATACCGGCACACAGTTCCACACGCTTCGCACCTCCCTTTTGTGCTTCCACGCAACTAGCCACAGAATTGGCACATATTTCAATTTTTATTTCTTTCATCATTGGTTATGTTATAGTTAGACTGATTAGTTGATTGTATACAAAAATACAGAGTTTAAGGCTATATCCCAAGTTTTCCGGTATAAAAGTTTTCTACTTGTATAGTTGTAATTATTTATCTATCTTTATAGCTTTTAATTATGACCCGGGTCATAAGTGAGTTTACACCCGGGTCTAAAATATTTTAGACCCCCGTCTCAATAGCGTTTAGACCCGGGTCTAAATTAAAATGTCTCATGAATAAACGAAAAAACAAACTAATATTATGGCATACAAATACTGCGTGCGCAAAAAAACAGACAAGAGTCAGGGTGAAGAACAAGTAAAATACTATGCAGTTCCTCTTTCGTCGGGAACCATCGGAACAAATGAGTTGGCAGAAAACATAGCAGGTAGGTGTACACTCAGGCCGGGAGATGTCCATGCTACCATCATTGAACTTATGTACACCATCGAACAGGAACTTCACCAAGGCAATAAAGTCTGCCTGGAAGGTATAGGCATCTTCAGTCTTTCCGCTAGCAGTGAAGGATTTGATAAGCCCGAAGATTGTACTCCCAGTAAAGTAAAGGCTAAGCGCATTTGCTTTTTGGCGGATAAAAAGCTGAAAAAGAATTTGAAATTTGTGAAGTTTGAGAAAGATAGGAGAGGGTGAGGAGTAAATCCTATTGTACTATCTAAATAAAAATACCTTGTAGAATATAAATAATGAATTTGAATAATTCTTATATTTGTATAAACTTACATCGCATGAACAGAATTGAGCAATTATACAATGAATGGATTTCTTTGCAGCCTCTGAAGCCTGAAGATAAAAAACGATTAGACGAAAAATTTCGTCTGGAATTTAATTACAATTCGAATCATATAGAGGGAAATACCTTGACTTACGGACAGACTAAGCTTTTGCTTATTTTTGGCGATACCACAGGTAATGCGAAATTACAGGATTACGAAGAAATGAGAGCTCATGATGTTGGCTTTAATATAATCACTCAAGAAGCTAAAGATATAGAACGTCCGTTATCGGAAGCTTTTATTCGTGAACTGAACAAAACAATATTGGTACGTCCATTTTGGAAAGATGCTGTAACTGATGCTGGACAACCAACAAGAATGGAAGTAAGAATAGGTGAATATAAATCACGACCTAATCATGTACAAACGGCTACGGGAGAAATCTTTTATTATGCAACTCCGGAGGAAACGCCTATTATGATGAAAGAACTTGTGGAATGGTATAATGATGAGGCGGATAAAAAGCAACTTTCACCTATTGAATTGGCGGCATTGCTTCATTATCGCTATATCCGTATTCATCCGTTCGAAGATGGAAATGGACGCATTGCGCGTTTACTTGTAAATTATGTTTTGATTAGGAATAACTATCCTCCAATTATTATTCAAAGTAAAGATAAAGATAACTATTTACGGATATTGCATCAGTGTGATGTTGAAGTAGGATTGACTGCTTCTGACGGGGCTTCTGCTACGATTGATGGTATTAGGCCTTTTGTGGAATATATGAATGAGCAATTAGAACATTCGCTAACACTTTCGGTAAAGGCTGCGAAAGGAGAAAGTATTGAAGAGGAAGATGATTTTGCTAAACGAATTACATTGCTTGAAAGAGAAGCAAGAAGAAAAGTTATTCCGGTAAAAGAGCGTAGTGATGATGATGTTTGGGATGTACTTGAGTTTGTTTATTTTGTGATAGAAAAGAGATTGGTGGAAAAGCTATCTCCGATAAAAGCATTCTTTGGATATACTCTACATACAAATAGGCTTTCAAAAGGAGATACATCTGTTAATCTTTACCCTGTAAATAGGACGAGCGCGTCTCTTTTAGAAAAATTAGATATTCATTCAGCTAAAAGTATAGAGCTTAAATATGAATGTTCTAGTCCTAAGGTTATTAAACTTGATGATATTGAAATTACTTTTAAAATTACATTTTATGAAGAAGATTATCAGTTATCTAATATTATTCAACATTTTTCTTATGGTTCATTTCCCTCTGAGGAGCAAATAAATGATTTAGTTAATTACTATGCAAATCAAATATTAATGAAAATTGAAGGTCAAATTAACGAATTAAAATAGTTACAAACGGATAAAATAATTTTTATCTTAACAGTTTTGAGAAACTCTTAATTTATTCAATAGATATAATGGAAAGCAATGAAAAAGCAAATAATAGCGATCCTCTTTCTGACTGCCACTTTACCCGTATTTGCGCAGAAACCATTAGAAAAAGGATTGCAGAGTATTTCTGAACAATCGGCAAAAGCAAGTATCAACTTTCTTGCATCCGATGAACTGGAAGGACGCGAAGCAGGAAGTCGTGGTGGCAGAGTTGCCGGAG
>Ga0268357_102096_pt1 | contig 10188 bp, 11 predicted proteins | sample BioMet10_FD_192466 | JGI IMG/M metagenome (GOLD analysis project Ga0268357, IMG submission 192466) | Sewage microbial communities from Oakland, California, United States - Biofuel 10 (Illumina Assembly) | ecosystem: Engineered > Wastewater > Sewage > Unclassified | place: USA: California... | reverse complement strand
AAGCCCATTAACGACCGTCAGCTTCCTGAAATCTCTTAATTGTCCATCTTTCTAATGGACAATTAAATTATATCTTCAAACTAACGATTTATTGTGCTATTTCATATCCTCAGTGCAAATGATGATTCATGTACAATTAAATGTCAAGTCACCAAGTTGGAGGTTAAGCCAATAATTTATTTGTCAATATTTTAACAAGTTAGCAAAAAAACGAGTATAATAACACATGTATTAAGGTTGACTGAAATTTCATTTCAAAAAATGAATCGAGGCCATTTTTCGTTTCGGGAGGTGAAATCTGTGAACAGCGAGTAAACCACATAATTCAATACGCGTCTTATTAATTTATTGCGAACGATTCATTTAAATTAACGTGGAGGGAAAGAAAGAATGAAAAAAGTTGCAAATATCTTTACTGCATGCATTATGGCTGTATCACTTACAGCATGTTCTGCATCCGCTGGCAAGTACAAGGCTGGCAAGTATACTGGCACAGGAACTGGCAATAATGGAACCATCACCGTTGAGGTGGAGTTTACTGCAGATAAAATTAAAACAGTTACCGTCAAGGATCATAAGGAAACAAAGGGAATCAGTGATAAAGCACTGGATACAATTCCTAATGAAATTGTATCCAAGCAGAGTACCGATGTAGATACCGTTTCTGGTGCTACACATACTTCAAATGGTATTATGGATGCCGTCAAGGATGCGGTAAAACAGGCAAGTGTCAGCAGTACAGCAGCATCCGCCGATGTCAAATCCGGAACATACACAGCTTCAAAGCAAGGTATGAATGATTTGGTCGAAGTGTCGGTCGAATTTGCTGATAATGCAATTAAATCAGTAGAAGTAACCAAAAATTCTGAAACACCTGGGATTGGCGGTCAGCTAAAGGACAAAAACGGAACTGTGATGACATCTGGAGGATTATCGCCTGTCGATGAAATTCCGCAGGATATTGTTAAGCAGCAAAGTTTAAATGTTGACAGTGTTACAGGTGCTACGGTCACTTCAAATGCAGTAAAGGATGCGGTTGCGGACTGTATTCAGCAGGCAAATGGCAATCCGGATGCTTGGAAGAAAGATACCGCATATGATGGACACAAAGATGCATCTGCGGATGTGGTCGTTGTTGGCGGCGGCGGAGCTGGATTAGCTGCAGCAATTGATGCCGCACAAAGTGGAAAATCCGTTATTGTTGTTGAAAAGAATGGTGAAGTCGGTGGAGATACTCTGGTATGCGGGGCAATCTATAACACACCGGATCAAGCTCTTCAGGAAAAAGTCACAATGACAGATGCTGTCAAAACGACGATAGAAAAAGCATTAGCAGAAACACCTGTAAGTGAAGAACACAAAGCACTGCAGGCTACCGTACAGCAGCAGTGGGATGCATATAAGGCCAGTGGACGTACAGACCTGTTTGACACAAAAGAATGGTATGCATTGCAGACATGGATCAATGGCGACAAGGTTGGAAATCTTTCCCTTGTAAAAACACTTTGCTACAACTCCTATGATGGTTTGAATTGGATTGAGCAAATGGGCATGGAATTTTCTGACACTATCGGTCAGGGAGCTGGGTCATTATGGCAGCGGACACATACATCGAAAATGCAGATGGGAACAGGCTTTATATCGGTATATGATGATCAGCTGACAAAATTAAAAAACCTTATTACGGTAAATACAGAAAGTACTGCCAAAACACTTGTACAGGACGCTTCCGGTAAAGTAACGGGTGTTATCTGCAGTAATAATAAATCCGGTGAAGAATATACCGTCACTGCAAAAGATGGTGTCATCTTAAGTACCGGTGGTTTTGCTGCAAACCAAGAAATGGTACAAAAATACAATACATCCGGCAAATGGGATGATCTTTCTAAGGTTGCAACGACAAATCGTTACACCTGCTCGCAGGGAGATGGCATCACTATGGCTACCAACGTCGGATCGTCATTGACAGATATGGATCAGATCCAGCTCTTATATCTTGGCAATACAAAAGATGGTCAGCTGACAAAATACCCACCGCGTGACGTTAACGGTACAGACCAAATCATTTTTATAAACAAAAATGGGGAACGCTTTGTAAATGAAGGCGATCGCCGTGACGTCATCTGTCTGTCGGTCATGAAACAGCCGGATTCAATGTTCTATATGCTGGAATCTGGAGATGGAGCTAGCTATAAGGATATTGCGGATCCAAATTGGAAATCAGCAGACGGCTTTACATTCCAGTATCTCGTTGATAATGGATACATTGTTTCTGATGACACTCTCGAAGGTCTTGCGAAAAAATTAGGCATGGATGCAACTGCATTGCAAAAAACTGTCGATACATTCAATGCATCGGTTGATTCCGGTAAAGATTCCTTTGGCAGAACTTTATTCAGCACAAAATTAACCAAGGGACCATGGGTTGCTACCGCACGTCAAGCTTGTATTCACCATACAATGGGCGGTGTTACAATTGATGCAGCCGCACATGTTCTTGATGAAAACGGTGCCGCAATTAAAGGATTATACGCAGCAGGAGAAGTAACTGGTGGCATCCACGGTGCGAACCGTCTAGGCGGCAACGCAGTTGTGGATACTGTTGTATTTGGCAAACAGGCAGCCGATACACTGCTTGCGGATGCAAAGTAATTAATATCTGGATTGATTTAAAAGATTACTGAATTTCTTAGTCTCAGTAGAGGCTATATTCTCAAATAAAATGATCCCACGAAAGCAGACAGCACAAATAGATACAGTGCTGCCTACGGCAGTGGGATTTTTATTTGCATAGGCAAGCGAAACATAGATTGGAGAATCATAATCATGGTAAGCGATTAATAATCCGTACCTAGAAAACCTATTAGGTTTTTGAGATTCTTTAGGTAAAGAATCGAGGTTATTCAGGTTGATGGAAATAATCACGGCAACAGAACTGAAAAGACGGAAATGGGTCGAGCTCGTCATGGAGTGCAATGAGGTCAGAAAGACCAGGGATATCTCGGTCACTGAATTCTGCGCAGAAAAAGGAGTCAGCGAGAAATCATACTGGTATTACCACAAGAAGATCGGAGATCAATTAGCGACAACCATTTCACAGAACATGGAACCTGTGCATTCAAATAATATCTCATTCGCACCTCTGACAAGCCCAGCATCCAATATATGCCAGACTCCGGGCCAGGCAGTCATTGAAAAGAATGGTGTCAGGATCATGATCGATGACAATATCTCTGATGAACTGCTGATGCGATTGATGAAGGCAATGTCCAATGTTTAGAGATGTCGCACAGTTCAAAAAGATCTATATCGCCTGCGGCAGAACAGACCTAAGATATGGCGTCGATGGATTGGCAGATCTTGTACAGACAACATTCAAACTGGACCCATTCGATGAAGGAACACTGTTCCTGTTCTGTGGCACGAAGAGTGATCGGATCAAAGGACTGCTGTGGGAAGGCTTATCCGCAGGCTTTTGTTATCCGCACATTTTTAAGTTAAGTACTATTAGTGTTAAGCACAGTCAAAATAATGTTCGGATAAAATTCACCTCAGTCCGCAGAGTTTTGCCATTTCTTCTTCGTCATCTGGCCATACTTGAATATCATTTTGTTCTCCGAGCACATTTGTTCCTTTTCTCATTGCTTCTCTTTTTTGTTCCAATGACGGGAAGGCGTAATGATCCTTAGTCGTCTGGATACTGGCATGCCCCATTGCAGTCGCAATTGCTTCTATCTCGACACCGTCCCTGTACAGACATGTTCCACGGGTCCTCCTGAACATATGCGGGTAGACAGAAGCTGGCAGATCAGGATGTTCTCTCCTTACAATATCCGCATATTTTTTAACGATGCGCTCGATGTTGCGCTCTGACATCCGGCTCCTGATACCATGTGTCACTGTATAGATAAAAGGTTCATCTGTATTTAAATTCTCATTATGAAATTCATCCATATATGCATTGATCAATGGAATTGTTTCAATGGATAAGGGTGCAGTTCTCTCCTTATTTCCTTTTCCGTGAATGAATATATAAGAATTGTCCGGATTCAGCTGAACATCTTTGAGCGATAGCTTGATAAGCTCGTCTGCCCGTATCATAGTGTCGAACAGGATGGACATGATCATGGTGTCCCGGCATCCCAGCTTGGTATTTGGAGGTGCGTCTAATAGTGCTCTCAAAGTATTTTGTTCTTCAATGATCGGACGTATTGGTTTCGGAACTTTCAGGAATGGGACACTGGCGATGCTGAACTGTATCTGCTGTAGAGAGACATCTTTTGCGGCGGCATAATGTAAATAGGATTTGATTGCGGCTAATCTATTATTGACCGTAGCACGCGACTTTTTCTGATCATTTAGTAGCCAGTTGCGGTAATCAAGGATGAATTCAAATGTGCAGTGATCAAATGTAAAGCTGGTCATCTTTAATCCTTTTATCTCCAGAACATATCTGCGGAATACGGTCAATCCGTCCCGGTAAGCCTTGACAGTTTTTTTGCTGTCACTGTCCTGCGGTATATAGACCTCAAGAAAATCTCTTGTCATGTAGAAGAAAAGCCTCTTTTGGATTTTCGGATTCATCGTATGCGCACCTTTGGAAGGACTGAATGCGCAACAGTATCTTTTCGGTGTATTGCTCTGAATGCTTCAGCGACTTGGTGATAGTAATAGAACGTTTCCTGTACTGATTTATGGCCGAGCTGTCTGCTGAGATATGGCATCATGATATTCAGATCTATATCATTTTCCATCCAAATGTTCATTCGGAGAACTACATAAGTATGTCTTAATGCGTGTATCGTTGGTCTCTTTTCACATGTATTGGCATATGGTGTCTCATTCCAGAATTCATTGAATTTGATTGCCAGTGCACCGGATGATATGTGGTTATCTGGATTTACTCCAGGGAACAGCCATCTATTTTCAGTACTGATAGTTGGATCCATGGATCCAAGATATTGCTTCAGTAATGCTGCCATATCTTCAGCCATGTATACGATCCGGTCTTTATTTCCTTTGGCGTCATAAATGTTGATGTTTTTTCTTTCGATATGAAAGTCATGACCGCATGCATGCATCGTATTCTTCCGCCGTGAACAGTAAGGATCAATCGAAACAGCACCCCATATTCCCGTGCCATCCGTGCAGTATCTCTTTTTTCTCTCGATGGGAAATATGCATCTATGACATTGAAAAGAGAAATTATTTCATCAGAGGACATTATGTGCACTGCAGGTTTGGCACGCCGTATCTTTTCATAAGGGACGCAGGAATTGATTCCAAGTCCCTTCATGAAGAGAATCAGGAGCCGTACGGTGCAGATGCGCTGACTGAGACGGGACTTTCCTTCGGTCGGGCTTTGTTGCAGCCATCCAGCCAGGTTCTCCTGGTTGATTGATTCAGGATTGCCTGATCTGTACCAATAGCTGTCAAATCGCCTCAGGACATATTCTTCCGTTCGATATTTATAACCTAGTGCACGTTTCTCATGGAAAAAATCCTGAATATATGACGATAACGAACTGACATATTCGTATTCATGCATTTTATTGTCCTCCTTCGGGAAGGATGCCTAGATTGCTGAGGGACAATGGGCATAGAACCATTCTGTCATCGTCAAGCGAAAGGTACACCTGCAGGCTCTTGCTGTCGGTATGACCAAGTGCGTTTGCTATCATGTCGGGTTTTATCCCATTGCGGAGGCTGTTTGTTGAAAAGGTCTTACGGGTCACATGGAAACCTGATCCATATACGCTTCGCTCTGGCAGTGCACTTTTCAATGCTTTCCAACACGCATGTCTTGTCAGTGGACCGTAAGGTGCTTTGTGATTGATGAACAGATGGTCACTGCTGCTCCTGCGTGGTCTGGCCTCTTTAAGGTATTTGAATATGGCATTGCCGACTGAGACCGGCATCGGCAGACATACTTCAACCTCTGTCTTATCCTGAAAGAATCGTATATTCCGCTTATTCCAGTCAATATCTTGAAGACGGATATTGACGATATCACAGCCGCGGATGCCCATATCTGTACCAAGTAGCAGTATTGCACTGTCCCTTATCGTAAAGGAATTATTAGCTTTCAAAATATATTCTTTCGCTTCATGGACTTCATCGCTATTCAGTACGATGACATTCTTTTCAGCGCTTGCACCTGATGCATTCAATATCTGATATATTCCTTGAGCCGTGATCATTTCGTTCTGCTCAAGATACTTCAAAAACCGGCATATTCGGTTATTACAGTGATTCTTTCCTTCAGAGGACATATGCCGGTCATGCAAATTGAAATCCAGGAGTGTCCTGCCTATGATTTCAGAAAATGAACTGATTCCATTCTGGATAAGATAATTGCAGAATCTGACAATAGAGTAGATATAATTGTCCACTGTATTATCCTCAAGCTTTTCCTTGGTTAGAAGCTCGGCGAATCTTTTAATAGGATCAGTACACCAAACGGGCAGACGATCAATACCGGAGATTCTATATGTGTATTTCCTTCTGAGCTCGATATCTTCACTTTTCAATGCATCATTGATCATGAACAGCAGTCTTCGTGATGTTTTCCATGCAAGCATGCTTATTGACTGTTTTGTATTTTTGGAATTGAGCCAGGCTATGCCTATCTGCGGAGCATACCGCAGATCGTTGAAGTCAAGGAATAGGAACAATCGATCAATCGCTTTTGAAAGTGATTGGATGACATCACGGCAATAACCTAGTTCTTGATGTTTAATTTTGATTTTATTGCAGACTGTTAAATATTCATTCGGAAAGAGACTGGAGATTTCATCGCATCCATCATTCAGCCGCGTCCGTTCAATGTTTGTGAATGGTGTTATGAATCCCGTTACCCCAAGCTGCAGTGCCTCCATATATAATGGAGCTCCATACTTGACAGCTCCAAGACCTGAAAGAAAGTAGAGGAATTGCTTTACGGATGTTTCTTCTAATTGTCTGGAAACATTTTTCAGATAGCTCAAGCTCTGGTGATAAAACAACAGATCACTGTAATCTATTTTCTGCGGTTCGATGCATCCTCGTGACTGTAAAAATCGAATGAAATATGTGCACCTGCGATGGGTGACACATAATTGTTCACCTTCGTAACTGGCTTTGCATTTTTCTTCAAACTGTTCAAGATATTCATTATAAATGCCTGAAATAAGTATGTTCCTTGTTTGCTTACCGATAGTCAAATGTTTGATTGTTACATGCCCAAATTCATATACATCATTGAGCTTCGCTATTGAACTGTATTGTATTTTGTAATCTCTGTGTGAATTGAAAGGTGCACAATTTTCATTTTCAATCCATGATTCTCCCAAGCCTGAACTATATTCCATGTTTTGCTGCCTGAGGTAAAGTTTGATGCTGTCGTAAGTCTTCATGTATTTAAGGATTGCCTCATTTGGATATTGGCGATTCTTCATACAAGTGATCACGATTGAAACATTCTTATCATATGTATCCATGCTAGATACCTCCATAAGCAGAGGATACATCACTCATATTTTTATCCGCACATTATTATGGCTGTGCATAACAATAATAGTACTTCACTTAAAAATGTGCGGATAACAAAAGCCTGCGGATAACTCCTCCCATACCAGGCCTTTGAACCTGTCGCTCTTTCTTCCACAGAACAGGAACAGGCAGCGTGGAGTGAAGGGGTCCATGTGGAATTCTCTCTGGATCAGCGATGCCAGCCCATCGATGCCCAGGCGCAGGTCCGTATACCCGCACTTGATGTAGATCCTGTCAAAGCACGTCGCATCATTGAGCACTGTTCATCACCTTGACCAGTCTTGTAAGGAATTCATCACTGACCGTCTCCTGGATCTCGACTGTGACATTGCCGCAGTGCAGCTCGACTGGTGCTGCGCTCTTTTCCGGTTCCGGTCTCTTCAGTTCTGCAATCATGGGCACATTTTCCGTTTCTATCGATGGCATCTTCTGCACTGCGATCTCATATGTCTCCGCCCGCAGTTTCCTCTGCCATCTGTAGAACGCCTTGATATCTACTTCATGTTCTGTGCACCACTGGGCCTTCTTCACCCCGCTCTGGTTGCACTCACTGATGATCCTCATCCAGTATGCATGCCTCTTTGCATGTGTCATATGATCCATGATCCACCTCCGTGAGACTCGTACATAAAAGTGCGGTTTTCTAGACTCTCACTATTCTGTCCGAAAAACCGCACTTTGGATACCCACGGATGATTTACCAATTACTTCATAACAGGATCTATGGGCACGATGGTGCCTATGACACCTTTCCTGAGCACATGCCTGAAAGCAGCAACGCCCATGAAGAATGGAATAAGGACAGATTCATAAAATGGGCAAACGAGATCGGTGTGAGCACTGTGGAGGTGATCACAAATCTGTTCGCCCAATATAAATATGAACAGCAAGGCTACAATGGCGCAAAGTCCATCCTCATGTTGGCCAGCAAGTATTCCAAAGAGCGGTTAGAGAACGCATGTGGAACAGCGCTGGCACACATCAGTCATCCTCGCTACAAGAATATTAAGGCGATACTTGAGAACAAGCAAGACAAGCCCGAGGAACCATCAGCGCACATCAGGACGATCGAGAAGACATTCCTGCGGGGTGCTGACTATTACAAAGGCGGTGGCCAAAAATGATGGACAGCCTGATCAAACAGCTCCAGGAAATGCGGCTGCCAGCAATGGCGGCAGAGCTGGAGGTGCTCAGCGAACAGAAAGACTTCGCAAAGCAGAAACCCGAGGGTAAAAGGTAAATCATGAGTACTGCTTGTCTTTAAAGATGGAAATATAACGGAATACCAGCAGACGTATTCCGAATATCTGGAAACAGCCGAGAAAGAAAAAGAACCAGTAGAGAAACCCGTTAAGACTAAGGTAGTCAAAACAGTAGTGAAACTCAGCTATTACGAGAAACGAGAACTTGAAGAATTGGAAAAGAAGCTTCCGATTCTGGAAGAAGAGATAGCAGAACTTGAAGAACAATTGAATACAATTGCGGATTATGAACAGATAAAAACGATCGGAGATCTTATGGAAGAGAAGAGAAATACACTGGAAGAAAGTGAACTCCGGTGGATGGAATTGAGTGAAAAAGAGAACTGATGGATGTCAGTAGAACTTAGATATGAGTTCTACTGACATTCTTTTTTTTATGCCGGAATTTAATTTGACTTGTAAATTTTGAACAAAATCCGTTGTAAAAAGCCGATGAAAAAGCACTTGGTCTTATTATCACTCTAGGGGATTGATGCGAATACTGGAATATTATCGGTGCCATCGTAATACGGACAATGATCGATTGAAATTGAATTGATCAACCGGATTTCGGATTCGGTTTCTTCTTTGTGCTTCTTGTTATACCAGCCATGAACAGTATCTGAAATAAGTGTTTCGGTATTCGAAAGAGATTCTTCGGAATCCCACGAAAGCACGCGCAAAGAGTGGCCCCATTGGGAGCTGGATTTATTATTCATTTTGATTGGCGGTTTGGAGTTCGCAGGAACCGACTAACGAAACTGCCAAGTCAGCGCTAATCGGTTCCTGTGAACTTCCTGATGTCCCTTTCTCGGACATCAAATATTATGCTCGGAAATGGATTCCATCACCCGCGTGCAAATTAGGACTTTTGAAAATAATAATTAAAATACAGTTATCAAGCATCATGCTAATATTCTGAAAATCAGTCACATTGCAACATATGCATAAATCTTGCATCATATGCTGAATATATTGACTTCTATAAATCTGAATACTATTCTGTAGATATAGAAAAGCAGAAAAAGTACCAAGCCTGATTACTACATTTGGTAGCGAAATTAACGCAGTAATCATTCAAACTTTGTTAAGTTCTATTTTAGGGGCAGCAGTTGCAGTGGCTTCTATTATATGGGAAATAGACAATTGGAGTTTATTAAAGCAAACAGGAATCTATTTCGCTCTTTTCAAGATAAGTGCTGATTTTTGTCTGAATTTCCGAAAATGCCATAGTGATATTCAGAATATGCATCATATAAAGATATTGGCTGAGGCTGCATACAGATATTCAATGTAGTTAACATTTGTTTTAGAAATGCTGTGTCCATATATACAACGTAGGATCTTCTCTTTGCTTCTGTCGTATACTTCAGATCCTTGCATATTGTGATCCAATCTAAATATCCCTGAAGATGAC
>Ga0268357_102093_pt1 | contig 10208 bp, 8 predicted proteins | sample BioMet10_FD_192466 | JGI IMG/M metagenome (GOLD analysis project Ga0268357, IMG submission 192466) | Sewage microbial communities from Oakland, California, United States - Biofuel 10 (Illumina Assembly) | ecosystem: Engineered > Wastewater > Sewage > Unclassified | place: USA: California... | reverse complement strand
GGCAGAAATAATATTCTTTTTTCCTTCACTCATTGAATCTCTTCTCTTTGCCATAAAAAAACAGCCTCCTATAATATTATTATTTTATCATAGAAAGCTGGATTTACAGACTTTTTTTCACAGGCTCCCTAAAATATTTAACCCTATACAATAATAGTTGTATAGGGTTAAATTCACTTTTCAGTTTTTTAACATTTATAAGAATTTTTTTAGCTGCTCAACATTATTTTGCTCAAATTTTAATAGTTTATCTGCTAAATCAAGTATATCTTTTTCAGCATCACTGTACTTTTTAATATTTTTTGTTGCATCTACAATTCCTTTTGTACTACCTTCGATAAGCATTTGTGATATACGCGATGGGGTTTTGTCGGTGATAGTTTTCATATTTATTGTCATATATGTGCTAATCTTTGCAAGATTTCCTATTCCTTTTTCCTCACAACCATTTTTATGTAATTTTTCTTTAGCTAAATCATTTATATATCGATACTCATTTAATTCAGATTGTAAATGCTTCTTAAAATCTTGATCCGTCACTATTCCTAACAACTGATTTATTGTATCTAAGCCCATCTGTGAGTTTTGATAAATATAATTTAGAATCTCTGCATTTCCATTCATTTAAATCATCTCCTTAGAATCATTTTTCCCTGAAATGTAATAATTATTCCAAATTACAATATCAACAAACCTATCAAATCAAGCAGCTGTGGTATAATTCATAATTTTACAAAACTTTTTCAATAAATACTATTACAAGCTCTGGATCAAACTGAGTACCTGCATTATTTTGAAGTTCTTGAATTGCAATTTCTTTTGGCAGAGCACTTCCGTAACTTCTCTCACTAGTCATGGCATCATAGGCATCAGCAATGGCTATGATTCTCGATTGAAGTGGTATCTGCTCCTTCTCCAAACCTTTGGGATACCCATTTCCATCCCATCTTTCATGATGGGCTAGAACAAATTCTGCCATTTCAGACATATGATTTACTGTACTCAGTATACGATAGCCCACTTCTGGATGACGCTTAATTTCATTCCATTCATCCTCCGTTAGCTTTCCCGGTTTATTTAGTATATTTTCATCTATAGCTATTTTACCTATATCGTGGAGCAATCCTACAGTTTTAAGTTCTTGAATTTCTTCTTCAGGTAAACCAATAGTTTGACCTATACTTTGACATAGTGCTGACACCCTGTGAGAGTGTTGTTCCTCTCTTTTATTCTTTTCATGAAGAGTACTAATTATAGTATTAATTGTCTTTCCTCGCATACTCGGACTTTCGAAAAGTTTTTTCTTATACATATGGTCTTCAGCTTTTTTAAATATTTCCTGAATTTGTTCTTCCTTATTATTCTTAGTTTCCAATCCTATAGAAATTGATATATCAATCGAACCTAATCTTTCTTGCATAGCTATGGATTTAATTCGCTTCGCAATTTGTTCTGCCTCAAAGGTATCTGTTTTAGGCAGCAAAATAACAAATTCATCCCCTCCGAGTCTTGCTATAATATCATCAGCCCGACATCCATTTGTGAACACCTCTGCTACCTTTTTAAGCAGATCATCTCCCATAGAATGCCCGAAAGAATCATTCACAAGTTTTAACCCATTAACATCTGCCATTAAAATAGTTAATGGATAATTTCTTCCCACATCCAGCCTCTTTTCCTCTTCTTCAAAAAACCTTCTGTTATATAAACCCGTTAATTGATCATGATAACTTAAATATTCCAATTTTTGCTCCAATTGCTTTCGCTCACTAACATCCCTGCACAATGAGTGAAGAACCCTTTTACCATCAAGCAGAATAGACGTAAGCATAATTTCAAGCGGTATTAACTTGTTAGCCTTACTTAGACACCACCATTCAAATTTATATTTTCCATTTTTTAAAGTAGTATTAAAAATCTCTTCTGCCTTTTCTTTGGAATATTTCCCATCAATCTGTTTGACAGGTGAAAATTCCCATGGACCTTGACCAATTATACTTTCCTTAGAATCATATCCAAGCAATTCAATCATAGCCAAATTGCAATCACTTACCTTACCATTTTCTATTATGAGTATTGCATCCGATGATCCCTCAAAGAGATTTCTAAAAGTATATTCACTTGCCTTTAAATCTTCCTCTGCCTGCTTCCGTTTAGTGATTTCCGTAAGAATTACTGCAAGTTGTTGTTCCTTTGGTCTATAAGCGACCACTTCGTAATATTTGCCAGTTCTAAGTGAATTCCTTTCATAAAGCACAGGTTCTCCAGTTTTCACTACATGTTCGAATTTCTTTATGATTTGACAGCCAATATCAGGAATTATTTCAAGTATACTTTTGCTTATATTATCTTTATTTATTGTGCCTGTTAATTTTTCATGGCTTTCATTACCATCCAAAAATCTAAAATCAATGATTTCCTTTTTCTCATTAATCACTGCTTCATATAGTGCTAGTCCTTGCTTCATTTGATGAACAAGAGTTTTATATCTTTCTTCACTCAATTTCAATTCAAATTCACTTAGCCGTTCAACAGTAATATTTCTTGATATGACCAACAATTCATTTTCATTATTTTTTGCTATTCTAAGTTCAAAATACTGTTCATTATTAGGTAAATTCAATTTGTATTCAAAATTTTCCAGAGTTCCATTTTTTAGTACTAACTTCAATTTTTCATAGGCCGCATTAGATATTTCTTCAGGTAAAACTTCCCAAAGCGTTTTGCCGATAAGTGCTTCCTTTGGCATGAGTAAAATGCTTTCCTCACTTGACTTACAATCTATAAAACACCCTTTAGCATCAATAATAAATAGTGAATCTGGCATCGCCTTAATAACAGCCCTGTTTTTTTCTTCACTTATTCTTAATTTTTTTTCATTTTCTATTATTTGATCATATTGAGCCCTTAATTCTTCATCAGATGCAGCCAATTGTTCAATATATGCTTGGAGTTCTTCATTAGATGCCGTTAGTTCTTCATAACTAAAATTTAGTTCCCTTTCAGTAGAATCAACTTTTTTTATAAGATTTCTTATTAATAAATAAATAACTATTGAAGTTACAACGACATACAGCCATCCTTTGTATGTGCTTATTATTACCAACATATCACTATTATTAACAAGTTCATTTGCCATTCTATCAGAAAAATAAATCCAAATAAAGCTCATTATTAAATATATTGCACTTATTTTAACACCCTCATATTTATATTTGTTTTTTTGTTTGATGGAGCAAATTTTTTTTAATAAATTAAACATAATACCCCTCCATTCGATTTTACCCTTAAATATAATAAAGACTGCCTTATATTTTTATATTATACTAATATAGATAAAATTTAACAATAATTTCTTAATTTATAAAAATCTATTTGATAATGTAAAAAAGCACCTGTATGAAGATGCTTTCAATTAAATCATATCATTATATATTTTCGACAAATTGAATTTTCAATCCGTTTGGATCAGTAACGAAGAAAAACTTTATTTGTGGTGTTGGTTGAAAAGGTCCACTGTGAATGGCTATACCTCTATTGGTAACAAGCTCTATCATATCATCAACAGAGCTTACTTCAAAACCCAATGAAATGTCTTTATCTACATTTACTTCTTTAATTGATTTATTACAAATCAGCTCAATCTTTGTTTCACCATCACCTAAAAATGCAATCTCAACTACAGGACCTGCCTGATATCTTTTATTAAGTGCTAATCCAACTACATCCTGATAAAATTTTAAAGACTCATCCATATTGTTAACCGTAAGTGTACTCCAGCAGAACTTCATAAAATCCCTCCTCTAAATATAATTTCAATTATAGATGTATTATACCACAGTAACTAATACATTATATGCTAAAATATATCTTGAGGTATTTAATAGCTGGATAAAGGTAGGTGTAAATATATAAATGAATAAAGTAATTTTTCTTGTAGATATGAATTCTTTTTTTATAAGCTGCGAAGCAACACGACACCCTGAAATTGCTGGCAGACCTGCCGCAGTGGCAGGAGATCCAAAAAATCGAACAGGGATTATTCTCACCGCAAATTATGAAGCAAGGAAATTCGGCGTAAAAACCACTATGGTTATACATGAATCTTTAAAGCTTTGCCCTAATATGCAGTTGATTCCTCCAGACCACCACTTTTATGAACAGAAATCTCGTGAAGTTATGGAAATACTCTCCTGTTATACCCCCGTTATTGAGCAAAATAGCATCGACGAGGCATGGCTCGACATGACAGGCTGTGAAGGAATATTCGGAAAGCCCTCCATGTCAGCAAATCGTATAATGAATCAGCTTAAAAATGAACTAGGCTTATGTTGTTCCATAGGTATCTCAGAAAATAAATTCCTTTCAAAAATGGCCTCGGAAATGAAAAAACCTTTAGGTATTACGGAGCTATGGAAAAATGATATAGAAATTAAACTATGGCCTCTACCCATACAATCAATGTATGGAGTAGGAAAACAGACTGCACAAAAGCTGAGGAGCATGGGAATTGAAACTATAGGCGATTTAGGTCAATTTAATAGGGACCAACTTACAAAAAAACTCGGCAAGTTCGGTACTGAAATTCACCAACTCGCCAATGGAATTGATATTTCTAGGGTAATATCACGCTCTGAAAATGATATTAAATCAATTGGCCGGTCTATCACCCTTACTAAGGATATTTTTGACATAGAATGTGCAAAAATAATATTGATAAAGCTTGCAGATGAAGTGGGTACGTCAGCCCGTAAATATGATAAAAAGGGTCGTACGGTACAACTTAATATAAAATATTCAAATTTCAAGAATATCACCCGTCAGGCAACTTTACCGGCAACAAATCTTACGAAAGAAATATATTCTTCTGCAATAGACTTACTGCAAAAGAATTGGGATAAAGAATTACCAATACGATTGCTAGGATTAAGCCTTAGTGGATTTTCTAAGGACTCTCCCATTGAACAACTGTCCATGTTTAAAATGTCAGAAGTAAGCCCTTCTAAAGAAAAATTAGAAAAATTAGAGAAGTTAGAAAATACTATTGATGACATCCGTGAAAAATATGGTTCTTCAATAATTAACCGAGCAGTGCTTATTAAAAAAGATATTAAGGAGAAGAAATAGCTTTACTTAAAGCATCCGCAACAGCATCAATTACAGTTTCCGTAATGTTATTAGCATGAATATAATTCCTAGAGGATAAAAAAACACCCTATAAAATAGACTTTATAGGGTGCATTTTACTAATATATAGGCGATTTCTCTTTTAACAACTTGCTTTATACCTTGAATTTTATTACTAATTTAACTAAATCTTCAGCTAAATTTGTCTGAACCTGTGCAGACTTAGCCACAGCTTCCACTGCATTTGAAACCTCTGTAATGTTGCTGGATATTTCTTCTGAGCTTGCAGCGGTTTCTTGAATTGTAGATACAACAGTTTCAATAGATGAATTAACCTCTTCAACAGAAGCCGTAATTTCCTCTGCACTTGAAGCAATTGCACCTGATAATTCTCCTAGCTTATCTGCGTCTTTTTTATAAAGCTCTCCAACTTCTTTGTAGTCATTATAATCAGCTGCAACTCTATTCTCAATGAAATATAATATCCCATTTGCATTTTCAGATAGGTTTTTGAAGGCATACTGAACCTTTTCTATTACCTCTTGAATGTTATTTACTGTAGAGGATGAATTTTCTGCAAGCTTCTTTACTTCGTCTGCAACTACTGCAAAACCTTTTCCCTGTTCTCCAGCTCGGGCCGCCTCTATTGCAGCATTAAGAGCAAGTAAATTTGTTTGTTCTGCAATGCCGGAAATTACATCTGCCATCTTTTTAATTTCTTCAACTACTTTACCATCTTCAATTGCTTTTAAAATTTGATTTTGTTTATCTATAAACATATCTTGTGCTTCTTTTAATGCATTCCCAGCATTAATCCTGATTTTGCTTGCTCTCTCATCTATTTCTCTTGATTGAACACTGGCTTCCATAGCTTTATTTGAAATTTCGACAATCGCCTTCTGAACTTCATTCCCAGAAGCACTAACTTCTTCTACTGAGGAACTCGTTTCCTGCATACCCGCAGATATTTCTTCTACTGAAGCAGTAACATTTTGAATCTGAATAGATATTTCTTCACTGGTAGCTGAAAGTTCCTTGCTTGAAGATGAAATTGCTGAAATACTATCATTTAATGTTCTAATTAGATTTTTAGTATTTTCAATCGCTATATTTAAAGCCGCTGCAAGCATTCCAAATTCATCTTTAGAGCTTATTTCATATTTTTGTGTAAGATCGCCCTCTGCTATTTTTTGAGCAAACCAAACTCCCCTTTTTAGCGATTTCACAATTAAATTACTCAAAAGCACACCTAATAAAATTGCCAATATTGTTGATACAAAAGTAACCCCAATCATAAGTTTGTATGCCTTTTCAAAGGTAGTATCGCTCTGCGTATGCAAATTATCTGCTTCATCCTTGTTAATTTTAATTAGCTCTTCCAAATCCTTTTGAGATTTTTCCCTGGCAGTACTAACTTCAGACATTAAGACTAAGGCTTCCTGTTGCTTAGATTGGGAAATTAAATTAATTGCTTTTGTCCTTGCATCTCTATATGTATTTGCATCCGACTTGAACTTTTGTAGTGCTATTTTTTCTTTATCTAATAAATATGTAGCCTCATACTGCTTTAAGAAAGTATCATCCTGTTTTGTTAAATCCTCAATTATTTTGAAGCTTGCAGAAATTTGTTCTGCATTAGTTGAATAAACCATACTTAACATTTCACTTTTAGCTGATAGTTCATTTTTAAGAATTTGATTAAGCATTTCTATTGGAAGAAGTCTGTCTTTATACATTGAAGCCATACCCTCATTAATTGTTTTCATGTTAAAGGTTCCATAAGCTCCAACTATAATTACAAATACAGCTACTATTAAAAAACTGCCTAATAATTTTGTTCTTGTTTTAAGATTGTTAATATAATCCACTGCTTACACCCCTAAAAAATATAATTTATTCTTGAAACTTTTAAAATACTAAGTCACTATACATTTAAGTTTTGATTTTTTAATAATTCTTCAAATTCATTTTCTGGAAGTGGTTTGCTTAAATAGTAGCCTTGAATTAAATTGCATCCCAAGCTTATTAATAAATCCATCTGCTCCTTTGTTTCAACCCCTTCAGCGATAATTTTATATTCAAAAGATTTTGATAAATCCGTTAAACTTCTAATCAAAGCTATGTTCTTTTTATTCTCAATATTATCAATAAATGTCTTATCTATTTTTACTGTACTAACTGGAAAATTAATCAAATAGTTCAATGAAGAATATCCTGTTCCAAAATCGTCTATCGCAATATTTACACCACTCTTGCTAAGCTCATTTAACACTTTAATTTTTTCTTTGCAAATTTCTATTAAAGTACCCTCCGTTATTTCCATTTCAAGCAAGCAGGGAGGAATATTATGTTTTGCACAATCATTTAATAGAGTTTCCTTAAAATTAACTTTTTTTATTTGAATTGGGGATATGTTTACAGATATAGTATTAAATTCATAGCCCTTTTCTTTCCATGTATAGGCCAGTTTTAATACTCTATCCAGTACCCATTCACCTATCTCAACTATAAATTCAGTATTTTCAGCAATAGGAATAAATTCATTAGGAGAAACTTTGCCTAATTTAGCATTATCCCATCTTAAAAGTGCTTCAATACCAATGATTTTATCAGTTAAAGCATCGATTTGAGGCTGATAAAAAATTTTAAACTCATTGTTAATAATAGAATTTTTCAATTCACTTTCAATAAGAATTTTTCTAAAATAATGTTCTGACATTTGTTTGTCAAAAAAAGTGCTCATATTTTTTCCCATATATTTAGATTTGTACATTGCAAAATCACAAAACTTTAGCAATTCATTAGTATCTGAGCTATCATCCGGGAACACTGATATTCCTAAACTTGCTGTAACATAAATATGATTATTCATTATTTTAAAAGGCTGTTTTAAACTCTCATGAATATCACTACATATTTCTTTTATTGTTTTCATATCATTGAACTCATGAATCAATACTGCAAATTCATCTCCTCCTAACCTTCCTAATTCACCACGACCACTCAGTATTATTGAAATTGATTTAGAAAATTGTATCATAATCAAATCTCCTATTTGGTGACCTAGATTATCATTTATAATCTTTAAATTATCAATATCTATATATATCAAGGCACCTTTTTTATACTGGGATATTGCTGTTTTTAATGAATTATTAAGTTTTTGAAGAAAAAAATTTCTATTAGGAAGCTTGGTGAGGCTGTCACATCCTTCGAGCAATTTATTGTTTGTTATATCTGACATCACTCCAGAAAATAAACTTTCTTTTTTTAGTCTATTTTTAAATATTTTACCTCTAAATAAAACCCATTTGATATCTCCATTTTTACTTTTAATTCTAAATGTACTTTGATAAAATGCTGAAATTCCACAAATATGTTCATTTAGATCATTTATTGCTAATATTTTATCTTCTTCATAGACAATATTACTAATAAATTCAACCATATTTTTAGTGAAATTAGAATCATATTCTGATATTTTTTTGAAATTTTCTGATAGAAACACTTCATCTGTATTTATGTTCCATTCCCATATTCCAAAATCTCCTGCACTAAATGCACGTCTAAATATCTTATTAGTTTCTATTCTTCTTAAATAATATTTGTTAATTTTATACATACAAACATCCTTATCGTAATTAATAATTATTATTTTTAATATAGTCTAATATAAGTATATCCATATCTTCACTTAATTTCTGAAGCATTTGCTTATCTTTAATATCTAAAATATTTATATTTTCTGCTAATTTGTTTAATGTTGTTCTTAAACTTTCTATATCACCTTTTTCACTCATAAAATCATCCATTCTATATCCTTACTTTGTTATTCTTACTTGTGTTTAATAATCGTAAATTGTGATATATCTATATTATTTGCATTCCTTATTTTTTAACTAGAGATCTTGTGCAATTTTATTCAACTCTGCTGACATAGTTGTTATTTCTTCTATACTTGCTGTAATTTCTTCTGTAGCAGCAGCCTGCTCTTGACTTGAAGATAACGAAGTATGACTTCTCTCACTTGTTTCATCTACCTTTGCCTTTATTCTATCAGTTAACAGCTTGATTTTAGGAACTGTGCTTTTCGATTGTTCAGACAACTTTCTGATTTCTTCTGCTACAACGCCAAAGCCTCTTCCTGCTTCTCCAGCTCTAGCTGCTTCAATTGCTGCATTTAAACCAAGCATTTTTGTCTCATCTGCAATTTCTTTAATAAATGCAGATATTTCATTAATTTCTTCTGACAGACCTATTATTTCTTTAATCTCTCTATTAAGTTCCTGTTCATTTGCATGTATGTTAGATGCAGATGCTGCCAATTCCTCAATTGCAGAAGCTATTCCTGATAGACCACTTCCAAGATTGCCTGACATATCCTTAAGGTTACTAGCAAGTCCCTTTGGTATTACTACTCCTAAAGTAGCAACAACTTCATTTGTATCTTCATCAAATAATGGATAAACTGTTATTAGAATAGGAACTCCATATTCTAAACTATCCAATTGCACTGTAGCATATTGCTTCGTTTTTATTACTTTGTTTGAAACATCATCTTCTTTTAATTCATACCCTATTGTTTTAGTAGGCATGTCAAATTTCTTCGAAGACTGCCTATTAATAATCTTCTGAAAATCTGTTGCGTAAAGAAATGCACCTTCAGGGAACATCTCAGCTAATATCGGTGCAAAATCATTAAAGGATTTTGCTACAGGATGTAATAGAGGAAATACAATTGAAAATACTCCAACAGCTTGTCCCTCTTCATTAACCAATGGTTCTGCAATAGTCCTCAATCTCATTCCATAAAGAGAGCGAGGGACATTCTGCATCATAGTTTTATTTTCGTTCAATGCTCTAGCTGCTATGCTGGTAGATTTTATTTTATCGCCAACCTGAAATATATCTAAATCAAAAGCTTTTGATGCTGTTCTCCAAGTGATGTCTTCTCCTTCAATGATTAAATATATTACACCTCCTGGTATTATATCTGCCTGTAATTCTGCCATAGCCTTTAAGTGTTCTACTGCATTTATAGAAATCATGATACTATCTCCTTTCCAAAATTATATTTAAAA
>Ga0268357_102092_pt1 | contig 10213 bp, 6 predicted proteins | sample BioMet10_FD_192466 | JGI IMG/M metagenome (GOLD analysis project Ga0268357, IMG submission 192466) | Sewage microbial communities from Oakland, California, United States - Biofuel 10 (Illumina Assembly) | ecosystem: Engineered > Wastewater > Sewage > Unclassified | place: USA: California... | reverse complement strand
TTCCTGGAAACCACTGGAAGGATACCAGCCAACCCGCACTGTTTTAGTTTGAGCCTGGCAAACAGAAAGAGGCGCTGTCCATGTTAAAAAGACAGTGCCAACAATTAATACCATGCAAATAAACAAGTGCATTAGCTTTTTCATGAATTATTCCCCTGTAAAACATGTAGTACCTGAATTTTGCAACTGTATAAATATTTAGTGTTTCTCCTGCTATTCTTACTTAACATTTTACCCTTTAATCCGTCTATTTGCAATAAAAAACACCCCTTTCGTAGAAAAGGGTGTTTTTAGACCAGTATTTATTTTTTGGCTTTGCCGGTAATTGCTTCAATTTTTATGTAATAAATATGCATGGCGTTCATGGCCTTTTGGGCAAAAGCTTCGCCTTCGGACAGATAGTCCGGAGAATATTTTTCAACTATGGCCATAATGCCCTTCATTCTATCCATGCCTTCACACAAATGTATTTCCCCAAACACCACTGCACTTTCATATAAGGTACTAAACTTATCCGGCAACACTTGAGTTTTCCCTACTACAGTAAAGGAAACCTTGGGACAAAATTGCAAATTATTGACCTTATGGCCTTCCTTAGCGCCATGGATCCACAGCTTGCCATCGTCTGTATAAGCATAGCTGATAGGCACTCCGTAAGGATAACCATCTTCGCCCATGGTGGCAAGAACCCCATATTGGCCATTTTTTAATATTTGAATTGCTTCTTCCCTGGAAATGGCTCTGTCTTTTCTTCTAATCTCTGTGGTTGGCATAGCTTGGCCTTCCTTTCTTTTTTCTTGTCATTACTGCTTCTTTTAAAAAAGATGCTTAGCTAAGGTCTGGAACATTACCTGTGGTTTAATAGGCTTAGCAATATGGTCATTCATACCTGCAGCCAAGCATTTTTGAATATCCTCTGCAAATACATCAGCGGTCATGGCAATGATAGGAATCGTCTTAGCATCAAAACGTTCCGTACGTCTAATTTGCGCAGTAGCAGTAAAGCCATCCATCTCCGGCATACGTAAATCCATAAGGATTGCATCGTATTCCCCTTCATGGCTAGCTAGGTAAGTAGCAACACCCAGCCGGCCATTCTCTGCTGTAACAACAGTAATACCCTTTGCTTTAAGCAGAATGCAGGCTATCTCCCTATTAAGCTTGTTGTCTTCACAAACTAAAATCTTTTTACCGGTAAAATCTACTGCCTCTATCTGTTTCTCATACACTTTCGCTGCCTCGGTAGCGTGAACAGCAGCACCGGAAGCCTCCTGAAAATGTAAACGTATGGTAAAGGTACTACCTTTATTTACTTCACTGACCAGACTGATGGTCCCGCCCATTAATTCTACCAATTGCTTAACAATAGTCAAGCCCAGACCGGTGCCAGTGGTTTCGTATCCACGGCGTTGTTCCTGAGTAAAGGGCTCAAAAATCTTGGCTTGGAATTCCGGCTTAATGCCAATACCATCATCCTGGACGGAAAACAAGCTGTCAATCCTGCCAGCTGCACCTGTTTCATTCCATAAACGTACCGTGATGTGTCCACCTGCAGGTGTATATTTTACCGCGTTGCCCAAAAGGTTAAGCATGATTTTCTGCATTTTTAGCTTATCAAGCAGCACAACCCGATTCATGGCTTGCTCAGTCGATACTGTAAAAGTAATATTTTTAGCTGCAGCCATAGTCTTAATATCTTCCCAAACAGTAAAAAATAATCCTTGGGAAGTCGTAGCCATAGGCTCTAATTGCAGCTCTAATTTTCCGCTATTAATCTTGGATAACGTTAAGGTATCATTAACCAGATCCAGCATCAGCTTGCCGGAAGAATTAATTTTCTGCATGTACTCCTGAGTATCTGCACTGTTTGGCTTCTTTAAAGCCAAATCGGAAAAACCAATGATGGCATTAAGAGGCGTCCGCAAATCATGGCTGATATTTGCAAAGAATTGATTCTTCTCTTCAGCACTTTTTTCCAGGGCTTCCAAACGTACCTTTTCTCTTTCGTTACTCATTTCCCGGTTGGCAAGTTGAGTCTTTTCACGATAATGCTTGTGTAAAACAATTACCAAGGCTATCAGTAAAAGAACTAAAGTAGCCATAACGCTGGCAAACACTCCCAGTCCCCAGACCGGTAATCTTTCCAGCAGACTTCTGATATCGCTTTGCGGTAAAACCTGATTAGCGACAATACCACTAAAATTGCGTTTTTCTACCAAAGCACTTTTACTTAGAATCCCATAAAGAACCGAATTATTAGTAGCAACAGCCATATAAAGCTTACCATGCACATTCAAGGGTTTACTCACAAGCCCTTCCATGCGATGGTTGTTGGCAACCCAGGTGGCAGTTGTACTGGTGCAAATAAGTGCATCAACAGCGCCAGAGCTTAAAGCCTTATAGCATTCATTAATATCCTTAAATTTTTGTACCTCAAAATGCTGATCTGTAATGACATCCTGCAAAAGAGCAATGTTACCACCTAGGGTAGCTACCTTCTTAACATGGTCCACTCCCATTCTAGCAATTTGGACCAACCTTACGTCATCGGTAATCTCTATCAGACGAAAGCCTTTTTTCAAAGCGTCCGCAAAGGAACCCACATAGTAACCTACCACATCATTTTCTCCCTTTAAAACAGCCTGGGTTAGATCTGGTGAGCCGGCAGGATAAGTAACAAAGGTAAAATTAAGACCCAATCTTTTGCCAATAGCAGCATAATAAGAAGGAATAATCCCGTCAAATTTACCGTCCTTGCCTTTAAAAATATGCGGCGGAGCAAAACTCGGTACTGCTACTTTAACTGTAGGGTGAGAAGCGATATAGGCCTTTTCATCTTGAGTAAAAGTACCCATATTGCCGGCTTTAGGAGCAACATACTGCGTATAAAGTTCTTGCTCAAATAAGGGGTTTTCTGTCAAGATTTGTTTCAGGGCTGCATCGAACCGATGTAGCAAATCCATATTCTTAACATTGAACATGGCATAACAATTAAGCTGTCCAAAGGTGAGCAGCAAACGCGAGTCTTCGTAGCTTTCACAACTGGTAATGAGACCATCTGCTTCTTTATTGTTTAATGCTTGCAAAGCAAGGTTGGCATCATCATAAGACTTAAAGCTGGGATGCAAGTCATTTTTCTTGCACCATTCAGCAAACACTTCAAAAATAGCATCATTTTTTATAACGGCAATAGACATGGTGTTTAGCGCAGACATGTCGCCATAATTATACCTGTCATCGTTTTTGCGTATTAAAACAGCATAGGAAGCCGTGGTAGTAAGTGTATCAGAAAAAGCAAACTTTTTTCTTAATCTTTCCGAAAGGGGAACTGTCATTTCCACATCAATCTTGCCCTCTGCCAAGGCTTGATCCTCCTGGGCATAATTGGCAAAATCAACAAACTGCACATCAAAATTAGCACGCATGGCAATATTATAGACCAGCTCACTAACATAGCCCTGATATTCACCTGCGCTATTCTTATAAAAATAGTGAGACTCATAAACATATCCTACTCTTAAAGGAGTAGGTTTATTAGCAGCTTCCTGAGCAAAAGCCCAAAAGGTTGTTGTTAAAATTAGTATGCTAAGACAAATAAGGAAAATTTTGCGGCCTAAGGTGGTATGACTAGTCATTTTTTCTCCCTTATCGGAAACCCCTGCTGTTTTTTAATTAAAGATAATTGTTAAGTTAATTATATTACGATATTTTTAACCTTTCAAGAGACAAAACACACCGAAAAATAGAGAAAGCCACGCAGCAAAAGCTACGTGGCTTTAAATTCATTTTATATCCTTAACAAAAGCTTTCATGGCATCGTTGAGTAAGCCGATGGTATTGGTGGAATCCCCTTCGCCCCTGGAATCACGAACCGTATAAACTACTTCTTTGTTTAACGGCTTAATAACATTAATTTCTATATCAAGCTCAGCATTACGGTAATAGCCGGCCGGATGTTGAATGGTGATTGTTTTAGGAACAGTGACCCTGGCTTCCTTATCAATACCCCAGCCCCAGGAAGCACTAATTTCCTCCATAACAGTTCTTTGTTCCGTCCAAGCCTCACGATAAATATTATCATAGCCCATGCAATACACCTTAATGGATACTTCCGGGATAGTGGTAAGACTTCTTGTACCAGGTGTAGAAGCCGGTATCTGCTCAGGTGTTCTTACTACAACATCCTTTTTAGCCAAGGCTCCACGTAAACCGATGAGAACCTTACTGTCTACGCCCTTATCAGACACAAAATCCTTACCATCAACATTAAGCACAGAAATGTTAGTAATTTGCATAATCTTATAATCCCCAAAATTAAAATTAGGTGATTTAAAGACCACTCTTTCTGCTGAAGCAGTAGTAGCAAACATAGTTAAAAGTGCGCATAAACAAAAAGCTAGTTTTTTCATCTTTCCCATCTCCCCTTAGAATTATTGTTTTGTTGTGGCAACTTGTTGTTTGGCATTAGCTTGTTGTATAGGCTTTTCTTGTGGTGCAACTTTGGCTAGAGGAACACTAGCTTGAGGTTTAACACTGGGTAAAATTGCTTTCAAACCCTCCGGCGTGTTTTGAAGATCCGTATCTCTTTTGACTGCTACTACAAAAATTTGGCCCTGTTTATAAGAAATATTTTCGCCTCTCATCATCATACCACCAAACGGTACGATTCTTTCCACTTCCCAAGCTGTGTCTTGCAGGTTGGCGCCATAACCTTTGACATAGCCATTTAGAGCAACCTCAACATGATTAGCCGTCGTAAGAGTAGGAATGTTTACTTCCAGCTTACCACCTTTACCAAACATGCCGGCACCACCGGCTTTAAGAACAACACCTTTAACAGCTGTATCCTCAGGAATGACAATCACATCATTAACCAAGATATTATCCATTACTCTAAGATAAATCGTGTCCTTGGTCTTATTCTTATTAGAGCTGACCGGAGCCATCAGCTCCAGCTTAATCTGAGTTTGCTTAGGCAGGTAGGCATCACCTTGTTTAACAGCCTCCCTAGCTTGCTGCTCCCTGTAGCGTTCCATTTCTTCCTTTGTTTTAAAAGTCGTAGTACCTTGCTTGTTGGCTGAGGGCAATTCTGTAGCTATAATCATAACAGGAGCTTTAGTTTCTTCGGCTCTTACTACTCCCAGCGGTGTAAATAAAGTGCAAAAGGCCAAGCAAGCGATCAATATTTTTTGTATTTTCATGGTACTAATCCCCTTCTATTTTTCCAAAGCTGTTGCACAAAAAGCTTTGTGCTTAGCACAATAGCCTTGTTTTTAAAAGACCATGTTAAGCATGGCATTCCATCTCTTATGTCCTAAGCCCTCTGTATTATCAACATCCTTTAACACATGAGCATAATCAACCATTAGATAAATACCATGACGCACATCTGTGTAACGATAGCCAATACCTACGGAAGCCAGCTTATCGTTGCGTAAGGGTGCCTCATTAGCATTGTTCTTCATGATGGCACCATCAGCAAAAAGCACCAGCCGGGAATTTTTGGCAATAGGTGGTGTGTAGAATTCCAGACTGCCAATGCAGCCATAATCTGCTGTAATGGCACGATCATTAAAACCACGTACCATCTCAAGTCCTCCGGTATGTGGCAGTATGTTCCAAGCTTCTCGGTTCCGTTCCGTAAAGCTGTTCAATAAATCAATATTCATACCACCTGCTCCCATTTTTTCCGGAGCTACCAGAACATTGGGGGTATACTGTCCGTGCACACGGAAACTGCTAATCCAGCCCTTGGGAAGGAGACTTTGGTAAATTGCATCTGCCTTCCAAAGATGGAAGCTGCCATCACAATCGTGCAAGGTGTTGACCACATAATCATGGGTGTTACCATGCAGATTGGTAGCAAAGCCCAAATCATAAGTAAAGGTTTGTTTTTTCGTTCTGATGTTATGCAGGTAATCTACCGATAAAATAGCTACGCGGTAATCTCCCTCTACGCTGCCATTTTTCCTGCTGTGATTAAAGTAATCATAGTAATCGTAAAAAAGGGACGGTTCATACTTCTTATACTGAATACCTACGTCCAACACATCTCTTTCCCTGGGTGTATACGCAAAATTATGCTGATAATGAAGCCCTACATCCAAGCTCTTATTACCTAGACCAAAATCATATTCCGTTGGTTTGTACAATAAACTGCCTAAGTCAAGATCAATATATTTTACCGTAAAAAGTAAATTGTCCGCTAACTTTGGCAGCAGGTAACGATAAGCAGCTGCTCCATTTTTTAAATGCTTAGGAGCATAAGCATAACCCAGACTTAAAGTATCTGCCTGTTTAGACAGATTACTATCTGTGTAGCTGGTAAAATAACGCCACTTGCCTGTCAGCTTGCTGCCTGTATTGTTCACTCCCACCAGAACCGAGTGTGACTTTCTTTCTTGCACGCTTAAGGTAGCCTGAGCAGCGTTTTGTCCTTCAGGTTGAAAAGCTACTTTTAGATAAAGTGCTCCATTGTCATTAATCTGTTGAATCTGGCGACCTAAAAGTTTTGTATTAACCTGTTTTTTCTTTAGTTCAGGTACAATGTTTAAAATCTCTTCTTCCGTCATTTTTTGATTGCCGATAATCTTTACAGAAGAAACTGTTACCTTGTTTTTATCATGCGTCGCTGCTTCCGCCGGAAGAAATTCTGCCGTACCCCAAAACAACAAACCGGCTACAGAAGCTGCCATGATTTTACTACCCTTCAAGCCCTCTTTCCTCATCATGGACTCCCCATTTCTATTCAGTTTTAATGAAACTCGTATAAATATTATAGGCTTTTTCCTGTTTTTTGTCGATTACAAGACAAAATAAAATAAGCGAACACTATAAAGTGTTCGCTTAGGTAAATATTAAGCTTTAGGACCAGCTGCAACCAAGGCTTTGCCTGCTGCATTGCCTTCGTATTTAGCAAAGTTCTTAACGAAGCGGCTAGCTAAATCAACAGCCTTCTTCTCCCACTCAGCCTTATCAGCATAGGTATCACGAGGATCCAAGATCTTGGGATCTACGCCCGGTAATGCGGTAGGAACTTCAAAATCAAAGTGAGGAATCATCTTGGTAGGTGCCTGGTTGATGGAACCATTCAAGATAGCATCAATGATACCGCGGGTATCTTTAATGGAAATACGTTTGCCGGAGCCATTCCAACCGGTATTAACCAGATAAGCCTTAGCGCCGTTCTTTTCCATCTTCTTAACCAATTCTTCAGCATATTTGGTTGGATGCAATTCCAGGAATGCCTGACCAAAGCAAGCTGAGAAGGTTGGTGTAGGTTCGGTGATACCACGTTCTGTGCCTGCTAATTTAGCAGTGAAACCGCTGAGGAAATAGTACTTGGTCTGCTCAGGAGTCAAAATAGAAACAGGAGGCAATACACCAAAAGCATCAGCAGACAGGAAAATTACCTGTTTAGCGGCAGGAGCTGTGGAAATAGGTTTTACAATGTTCTTAATATGGTCGATAGGATAGGAAACACGAGTGTTTTCTGTAACGCTCTTATCCTTGAAGTCAATCTTACCCTGCGCATCCAAGGTAACGTTTTCCAATAAAGCGTTACGTTTAATTGCGTTATAAATATCAGGCTCAGAATCTTTATCCAAGTTAATTACTTTAGCATAGCAACCGCCTTCAAAATTGAAGACGCCCTTGTCATCCCAGCCGTGCTCATCATCGCCTACCAAGAGACGTTTAGGATCAGTGGACAAGGTGGTTTTGCCGGTACCGGACAGGCCAAAGAAAATAGCGGTATTTTGACCTTGCATATCGGTATTAGCAGAGCAGTGCATGGAAGCAATACCCTTTAAAGGCAAGTAGTAGTTCATCATGGAGAACATGCCCTTCTTCATTTCACCGCCGTACCAAGTATTAATGATAACTTGTTCACGACTGGTAACATTGAAGACAACAGCAGTCTCGGAATTTAAGCCTAATTCTTTGTAGTTTTTCACAACTGCTTTGGAAGCAGTATAAACGATAAAATCAGGAGTGAAGTTAGCCTTTTCTTCAGCAGTAGGTTTTATAAACATATTTTCTACAAAATGTGCCTGCCAAGCTACTTCCATGATAAAACGTACTGCCATTCTGGTATCTTTATTAGCACCGCAGAAAGCATCAACCACATAAAGCTCTTTGTTGGAAAGTTCTTCCAAAGCGATTTTCTTCACTGCAGCCCAAGTCTCCTCGGAAGCAGGATGGTTATCATTCTTGTACTCAGGAGTTGTCCACCAAACAGTATCTTTGGAATTTTTGTCCATGACAATAAACTTGTCTTTAGGAGAACGGCCTGTGTAAACGCCGGTCATAACATTAACGGCACCTAATTCACTTTCTTGTCCTTTATCAAAACCAGTCAAGGCAGGATCCATCTCCGCCTTGTACAAGTCCTCATAGGAAGGATTGTAAATAATTTTTTTGGTACCTGTAATGCCGTACTTCGTTAAATCAATGTTTGCCATTTAAAAAGATCCCTCTCTTCGCTATTTATATTTTGTGATAACCTCGGCATAATGCCTGAATAATCACATATTTCCCATATAATAACTTTAACACAAAAAGCATATTTTCTCAATGGGTGTAAGACAAAAGGCTTGCCACTCTGTCAGCTATTTTTAGTTCATCGTCGCATTGAAAAATTTTTTGTCCTATGATACAATAACTCAGCAACAAGCTTACTTACTCGGGGATGTAATGGCTTCGACGGGGGTAGGTGTGGTGTGATAAGCGAGCCGGGATTCCATCAACCCCGTTAAACGGTGGAAACGCGTTATAAACGCAGACGATTCTTACGCTTTAGCAGCTTAATGCTAACGTCTCCCAGTTCATCTCCTGCGTGAGCAGGGAAGACGACAGCAGCAGGATACCCAAGTCTCAATTCTCGGAGAGGCTTGTGGGAAATCTATCGAGATAGTGGCCGATTAGCCCGCCGTTAGGCGATGAGGCTGCAAAATCTAAAATGACGGATGCGCTCGGAGAAAGTTGCATGACAATGCTTTCGGACAGGGGTTCGACTCCCCTCATCTCCACCAATTTTATTGTTGTATAATTACAAATGTACTAAAAAAGACTACCTACAAAGGTAGTCTTTTTTCGTGAGCTAAGTGGCTCTATGGTTAAAAACCATGCAAAATGTTAAAATAGAAGAAAGCAAAACATGTAAAGGAGATGCATACCTATGACTATTTTGGGAGCTTTTATGGTACCTCACCCACCTATTATTTTGCCGGAAGTTGGTCGTGGCGAAGAAGCGCGCATTAATGCTACCATTAGCGCTTACCAAGAAGTGGCTCGCCGTATTGCCCAGTTAAAACCGGATACCATTCTTTTGACTTCTCCCCATACAATTTTATATATGGATTATTTTCATATTTCCCCCGGCGTCCGTGCCAGAGGAGATTTTGCCCGCTTTAATGCACCCCAAGTCAAAATTTCCGTAAGCTATGACCAGCAACTGGTAGAAGAAGTTGAAGCTGAAGCTGTGGCTAAGCATTTTCCCGCCGGCACCATGGGTGAACGTGACGCACAGCTTGATCACGCCACTATGATACCTCTTTATTTTCTCAACAAGCTCTATACAGACTATCAATTAGTCCGCATCGGGCTTTCCGGAGAAAGCTTGCTCAGGCATTATGAGCTTGGTCAAATGCTGGCAGCGGCTGCTAATAAATTAAACCGCAGGGTAGTCTTCATTGGCAGCGGTGATCTTTCTCATAAGCTGAAGGAAGATGGCCCCTATGGCTTTGATTCTCATGGTCCTGAATATGATAAGCGCATCATGGACGTGATGAGTCGTGGCGCTTTTGACGAACTTTTTGCCTTCCCGGAAGATTTTTGTGAGCAGGCTGCAGAATGCGGTCATCGTTCCTTCGTCATCATGGCCGGAGCCTTGGATGGTCTGGCTGTACAAGCTGAAAAGCTTTCCTATGAAGGTCCCTTTGGCGTTGGCTATGGTGTTTGTGCTTTCACGCCTACAGGCACTGATGACAAGAGGCATTTTGCCCAGGCTTATGCCAAAATCCGTGCTGACCAATTGGCTCAGCGCAAAGCCAAGGAAGATCCTTATGTACAACTAGCCAGAGCAACTATTGAAGCTTTCGTCAGTACAGGCGAGAAGATTTCTATTCCTGTCAGCGTGCCCAATGAAATGCTTACCAACCGGGCCGGTACTTTCGTCTCTCTGAAGGAACATGGTCAATTGCGAGGCTGCATT
>Ga0268357_102091_pt1 | contig 10219 bp, 9 predicted proteins | sample BioMet10_FD_192466 | JGI IMG/M metagenome (GOLD analysis project Ga0268357, IMG submission 192466) | Sewage microbial communities from Oakland, California, United States - Biofuel 10 (Illumina Assembly) | ecosystem: Engineered > Wastewater > Sewage > Unclassified | place: USA: California... | reverse complement strand
CGATCTGGTAAAAGAACGAGGGGTTGGGGATAAAGAAGATGATAAGGGGCAGCCACCGGAACCGGTCGAGGAGGAGCGTTCCAATCGCATAGACCGTCACGGCAGCAATGCCAAGAACGGTCGGCAGGGCGAGGTTGAACGCAATGTTCGAGGGTACCCCGCTTACGATGCCAAGGCAGCCGAACATCCAGTACCCAAGGTAGTAATATACGTCGAGTGTCCCCCCGGCAAACCAGGGATCGAGCGGAGGGACAACCGGATCCCTCATCACGGACGCGAGAAACCCGTGGTCCATGAACTTTTCCGCATAAGAGATGGTCGGGTTAACATACCTGACTGCGAGCATCAAAAAGAAAAAGACAAGGAAGACCAGTTCCCAGCGCCACTCTTTTTTTAAGCCGTCAAAGGAGTATTCCCTCCGATATATGTGGTAACCAAGGAGCAGGAAGAACGGTACCAGGGCAAGCTGGACCGGAATCCGTGCAAGGCCGCAGTACCAGGTAAGGATAGTGAAGATCAGGAAGGAAGCGGCAAACGAAGCGGGAAATGCATACTCCTTTAGGCATTTCTTAAGCGCCGGGTATACGGAAATCTGGAGGAAACTCACCACGAGGAGCCAGCAGAAAACCGAAAGGATACCGGTTTCAGGAGTCAGGTGCTTTTCCTCCGCCGAGTTTCTCGTTTAAGGCCGATTTGATGGTGTCTATCACCCAGTCGCTCCCCAGGTACTTAATCGAGACAATCCCTCCGATGGCGGTGATCAGGTTCTTGATAAGCTCATGGTCGATGATTGCGATGGAGACCGCCGTCGCATAGGGAACTCCAGCGATGCCTAATGTCGCTGCAACGGCAAACTCATAGGTACCGATCCCGCCCGGGGTGATCGGTATTGCTTTGACCAGGTTTCCGATTACAATGGCAAGGACGACAACGGCAAAGGAGATCTGCTGCCCGAACATGAGAACCACGCAGAAACAGACCAGGATATCCAGTATCCAGATGAGGATCGATGAGAAACTTAAGATGACAACCGAAGTGACCGTGAGCGAGGCCCGTCGGATCTCTTCAAGCATAGTCAGGAGATAGCCGACATATTTGTTGGTGGTGGTCAGTTTCCCGACAAAGATCAAAAAAAGGAAGAATACACCGCCGATAACGAGCGGTATGATGATGTAGAGATCGATCCAGTCGGGAACATTAGGGATAAAGAAGAAGGCAATCGCTCCAAGCAGGGCAACCGTAATAATATCGAAGACCCGTTCTACAACAATCGAGGAAATCCCTTCGGAGTATGTCGTCTTGTATTCATGCTTGAGGATGAAGATCCTGACAAAATCTCCCAGCCGTGCAGGGACAATCAGGTTGACAGTCTGGCTTACAAAAACGCATGCTGTTGTCACTGCCACCTTAACCCGGTAATTGAGGCCGAGCAGGATCCGGTGGTACCGCCATCCGCGCAGCCACCACGCGGCAAGGCAGATAATGATTGCAAGTGCCAGGTACGAGGGAACGATATGCTGGAGCGAGACAAGGAGGTTGTCCCAGACCATATACAGCATATAGGCTAGGATCCCGACGGCAATCAGGCTAGGGATCAGGATCGCGCTAATCTTTCGATACATGGATCTGCCACCAGAGCCGCAGGATGGATGAACCCATCCCAAAGACATCTTTTACCCGGACGGTTGTTCCCTTCCCGGCGCGCCAGCGGACGGGAAACTCGGTTACAGTGAATCCTGCCCGTTGTGCCCGCACCAGAAGTTCGGTATCCCAGAACCAGTGGTTCGACCGGATTGTCGGGAGGATTGGCAGGATCTTTGCCTTGTTGAAAGCCTTAAACCCGCACTGGTGGTCGAACAGCCTGCTCCCGAGAATAGTTCGAACGAGGAAATTGTATGACCTGCTTGCAATCTCGCGGCCTTCGGTTCTTTTGATGTCGCTTTCCGGGAGCAGGCGCGAACCGGTTGCAATATCTGCGCCGTTATCAATAGCACCGATCAGTTCGGGGAGGTGCAGCATATCGGTAGCAAGATCCACATCATAATAACAGACAATCGCGCCCTTTGCCTCGCGGATCGCCCGGTTCAGGGCAGTACCTCTCCCAAGACGGGTGTCGCTGTGGAACAACCGGATTTTCGGACTCTTCTTCCCGAATTCACGTACATATTCAGCGCTGCCGTCAGTACTACCGTCTTCGGCAACAATAATTTCAAAATCATCGGTTATTTGGGCAAGTGCATCGAGAGATGCCGGTAATGCACATTCCAGTGCCGGTCGGTCATTAAAGACCGGTATAATCGCAGTAACGGAAGGTGCACTCATTGATGCTCTTTCTCCTTTAAGATACACTCTGCTGCGTGATTGCCGGCCCTGATCGATCCCTCCATGCTGCGCTCGGGGTAGTTTTCCCGGGAAAACATTCCTGCCAGGTAGATCCCGTGTTTTTCATATGCCGGAATCAGGGACTGGTAACCGGTAACATAGACGGGCCCGGCCCACGGGTCGACTGCCATTCTGCTCCAGTGAATTTCTGATGTTTCCAGTCGGAACCGGGAACAGAAATCGTCCTGCATCCTCTGATCGAGCCGTGCGGGAACAGTTCCGCTGAAATAGGACGCAAGATATACGATATTCTCACCATATTTCTCTACTGGTATGAAATTGGTATGGGAGACCACCGCCCCGTACGGGCTTTCGTCCTTCATGTTCGTCCAGTAAATCCCGTTTGTCACATCACGTTCGATCCCAAGAGTCATGCATGCGGCACCCTGGTACGGAATTTCGGGGAAAGGCAATCCGGTCAGCATTCCCAGTTCAGAAAGCGGCATTGTCGAGATCACTTTGTCTACCGCTTCATCGTTAATTACCAATCTCCCGTTTTTTTTCGTAAGTGTGGTAACGGGAGTCTGAAGCTGTATCTTACCTCCTTTTTCGAGGATAGATCTCTCCAGGGAATCGATGATCTGGTGGAAACCCCCGTTCAGGTATCCCAGGTGTTCCCCGGCAACACCTCTGTCGGAACGGATGGCGATCCGGCTGATGAGCCAGGCTGCAGAGACATGGGAACGGTTTTTCCCGAACTTGCTTTTGAGGAGGGGCTCAAAAAAAGCGGAGTAGATCCGTGGCCCGAGATGTTCGACAATATAGGTTTCGGCGGAAATATCGTCAAGTGGTGCAAGGTCGATTTTCCTTGCACTCAGTGTGAGCAGGGCAAGTCTTGCTTTTTCCAGGAGGGAAAGTTCAGGCCATCGCAGGATTTCCATAGGGGTTGTGAGCGGGTAAAGGGAATTATTCGAATAATATCCTGTACTCCCTTTATGCCACAGAAGTCGGTCCCATAACCCGAGATCGCGAAGCAGGGAAAAAAGCTGTTTATCCCCGGAGAAACAGTGGTGATAGAAACGTTCGATCCAGTAATTGTCGATATGGTATGAGGACAGGCAGCCTCCCAAAAACGGCATTTTTTCAAAGAGGACGACCTCGTGATCTTTGGCAAGAACGTGGCCGGCAACCAGCCCGCTTAAACCACCGCCGAGTATTCCGATTTTCATAGTGTGGTACCCTAATTATTTGTCCGGGAGTTCATGAAAAAGGCTCCGTATCATATGCCCAAACGGCATGGGACAGGTCAGATCGGTGTAAGAAAGTTTTTGTAGTGTAGAATTGAAAGTTCATAAAAACAAAGGACTTAAAAGAATTAAAAGAAAATACTTATCGTCAGCCCTTTGGAGGGTGTACATTAGATGCGGGTATTTTTCATTGGATTTGGCCAGGCGGGAGGGAAAATTGTCGACATGTTCATCGAACAGGACCGGAAGCTTGGCACCAACAGCTTTCGCGGAATTGCCGTCAATACCGCACGGACCGATCTGATGGGCTTAAAAAATATCGAGATGAAGGATCGTATCCTCATCGGCCAGACCCTTGTCAAGGGTCATGGGGTGGGAACGGATAACGTAACCGGAGCCCGTGTTACTGCCGACGAGATCGACAGTATCATCAATGCTGTAGATACCCGGGGCACCCATGATATCGATGCGTTTGTCATTGTTGCAGGCCTTGGAGGGGGAACCGGCTCCGGAGGATCCCCTGTGCTTGCCCGCCACTTAAAAAGAATTTACCGGGAACCGGTCTATGCGCTGGGGATTATCCCTGCTCCGGAAGAAGGCCGTCTCTATTCCTATAACGCTGCCCGCAGCCTTACTACGCTCGTAAACGAAGCGGATAATACCTTCATTTTCGATAACAGTGCATGGAAAAACGAAGGGGAAAGTGTCAAGAGCGCATTCCAGCGATTAAATAATGAAGTGGTCCGGAGGTTTGCGATCCTCTTCCGTGCCGGGGAAGTCGGCCGGGCCGGCGTTGGCGAGATGGTCGTCGATTCGAGTGAAATTATTAATACCCTCCGTGGAGGGGGTATCACATCGGTGGGGTACGCTGTGAGTGAAGTACTCAGTAATCGGACCAAGCAGCAGCGTGGGATCTTCGGAGGCTTCAAGAAAAATATTGAGGATAAACTTGGAACCAAGAAAGAGTCCAACGAAGAAGTCCTGATGGGTGAAGATCGTTCGGCAAAAATTGTCGGACTTGTCCGCCGTGCCATGCTGGGGCGACTTACCTTACCCTGTGATTATTCCACTGCTGAACGTGCCCTTGTCCTTGTTGCAGGTCCCCCGGACGAGATGGACCGGAAAGGAGTCGAAAAGGCAAAAAGCTGGGTAGAAGAGAACATTGCCGGTGTTGAAGTGCGTGGCGGAGATTACCCGGTAAACAGCGAGTATGTTGCAGCGGTAGTTATGCTTGCAACGGTAGGGAATGCCCCGCGGATCAAGGAACTTCTTGATATAGCAAAGGAAACAAAAGAAGAGGTTATTAAATCCAAGGAGAAGAAATCGAATATGTTCGAGGAAGGTATCGAACCGTTGTTCGAGTGAGGATGAAAATGAAGGAACTGAAAAAGCTGATCCTGGTTGCGGTGCTGTTTTTATTATTAATCCCCTCTGCATCTCTGGCGTATACGGTGAACTCGATGTCGATCTCCCCGAGCGGGGCACTGACACCGGGAACGACGGTAGATCTCTCGTTTAAAATACAACTGCCAAGTGGCTCGTCCAATGTAAACGATCTCAGGCTTTATACTGCACTGGAAAAACCAAAGTGGTCCTATGCAATCAATGTAAATGATATATCGAACGGACTTACCGAGGCATCATCAAAGACGGTGACAATCAGTAGTTTTTTGCTGACGTATAAATCCGGTGACGATGTAGCGGTGATGGTGACGTTGGAGGGAACTGCTCCTTCAGTTACCCAGACTGCGAACCAGACGCTTATTCAGATAACCGAAGTGGATTCCAATGGCAATGTGGGATCATCACAGTATTCCCAGACGGCCCTTGTGGTCAATACTGGTGATGTTACAACAGCTATCTCGAATGCAAATACCCAGTTGAGCCAGTTCAGGACGCATATCGATGAAAAAGCAGCAATGGATATCGACACATCTGCTGCTGAGGCAAAATACAATGATGCCCAGTCCAAGATAAGTACGGCTCAGTCCCTTCCGTCAACATCCTATACCGACGCATTGAATAATATCAATACAGCAATCTCTACAATCTCTGACGGCGAGACTCTTCTTGATAAGGCTTGGGCGGAAAAAGAGATCTCTGATGCACAGGGACCCATCAATAATGTAGATGCCGTAATTGCATATCTCCAGCCTAACACAACCGATGCCCGTCTTTCGGAAGTCATTACCAAGAGAGAAGTTGCGGTGAGTTATATCTCTGCAGCCAACGATGCATTAACGAATGGTAACTTTGCCCAGGCCCGGTCAAAGGCAGAGGATGCATTTACCAAAGGAAACGAATCATATACTGAAGCCCTTAATCTTAAAACTGTCTTGGAAGCCACATGGAACCCCCTTGCCGGTCTCGGATCGATCGGCTCCGGTATCGGTTCAAGCATCATCCTGATTGTTGTGGGAGTAATCGTTGTTGTGCTTGTAGTTGTCGGAATAATCATCTATCGGAAGCGTTCCCGCTGGGATGAATTAGGATAAATTCTTGAATTTTTATTGTTAAACACTCCTTTTTTTGTCGGTTGAAAAACCATTATTAATTTATGGAATCATTTCATTAGATAGCATCCATGAGTCTATTCATGAATTTGACATAGGCCGGCGGTGCCGGGTCTGCCTTTTTGGACAATATCCCAATTGGTAAAATCAATGAATCAACCGGATGAGGTAAGTGTTCCAGGTGTGTGCCTTAAGGATGCATGCTACATAATTTGGTGCGTCAAAGACGGCGTGTCTCTAGGGGGTATATACTCCCGGAAAGGGCGGTTGTCACTGGGATCGTACCCCGTTTATTGGGAGAATCTATAATAATCACGAATACATTTATTCGTCATGTTAGAATAATTTAAGATCCTGCCGAGTGAACTACAGGAGGAGTACATCCACAACGATGAGAAAAAAGATCCGTTTAAAAGTAAAAATGTATTATTGTTATCTTATGAAAGGCGGTGTTTTCTACCACGTACCGCAATATCTTAACTTTCTAAGACAATCTCAATACCGATATCTTTTGGCACCTGAATCCGCATCAGCTGTCTGAGTGCCCGCTCATCGGCATCAATGTCGATAAGCCGTTTGTGCACACGCATTTGCCAGCGATCAAATGTCGCGGTTCCTTCCCCATCGGGGCTTTTTCGGATAGGTACGACCAGTCTTTTAGTGGGGAGCGGGATGGGTCCAGCCAGATTCACCCCTGTACGTTCAGCAATCTCACGGATCCTGTCACAGACTGTCTCTACCTTGTCGAAATCTGTCCCTGTCAGGCGAATTCTGGCTTTTTGCATGATGATCACCAAAAAAATTTATTTAATCATCTGTTTTGCTTGGATGGCGATACACATGCCGGCTGCAATGGTTGAACCCATATCACGGACGGCGAACCTGCCCAGTTGCGGGAGTTCCTTGACGTTTTCAATGACCATCGGTTTTGTCGGTTTGATCTGGACGATTGCCGCATCACCGGTCTTTAAGAACGTCGGGTTCTCTTCCTTGGTCTGGCCCGATCTCGGGTCAAGTTTCTTCTTGAGCTCAATGAATGTGCATGCCGTTTGGGTGGTATGGCAGTGGAACACCGGGGTATACCCGACAGTGATTGCACTGGGGTGCTGGAGCACGACTACCTGTGCCGTAAATTCATCAGCAACGGTCGGTGGCTGCTCGGCAGGACCGCAGACATCTCCGCGGCGGATATCTCCCTTCGCAATTCCGCGGACGTTGAACCCGACGTTGTCACCGGGGACTGCCTGTGGGATTTCTTCGTGGTGCATCTCGATGGATTTAATTTCTCCATCCTTGTTGGCCGGCATGAACGAGACTTTCATACCTTTCTTCATGACACCGGTCTCAACACGGCCGACCGGCACGGTTCCGATACCGCTGATGCTGTAAACATCCTGAATCGGGAGACGAAGCGGCTTGTCAGTCGGTTTTGCCGGTTCCTTGAAGGTATCGAGTGCCGGAATCAGTGCCGGGCCCTTGTACCATGGAGTCTCGGGGCTGTTTGCCTTGATGTTGATGCCCTGCAACGAACTGATCGGAATGAAAAGAGTCTCGTCTGGCTTGTATCCGACCATCTTGATGAGTTCAGAGAGATCCTTCTTGACTTCGTTGAACCGCTTCTCATCATACTTCACTGCGTCCATCTTGTTAATCGCAATGATGATCTGTGAGATACCGAGGGTCCGTGCAAGGAATACATGCTCCTTGGTCTGTTCCATGACACCATCGGGAGCTGCAACAACGAGGACTGCTGCATCTGCCTGCGATGCACCGGTAATCATGTTCTTGACGAAGTCTCTGTGACCGGGGCAGTCTACGACTGTGAAGTAATACTTCGGGGTGTCGAACCTCTTGTGGGCGATATCGATCGTGATACCTCTTTCACGCTCTTCCTTGAGGTTATCCATGACCCATGCAAATTCAAAAGTCGCCTTACCCTTCGATTCAGCCTCCTTGCGGTAGGCTTCAATAATGTGTGCAGGTACTGCACCGGTCTCGAACATCATGCGGCCAACAGTAGTTGACTTTCCGTGGTCGATGTGTCCGATAACCGCCAGATTCATGTGGGGCTTATCAGCTGCCATGTAATGTTCCTCCCCTATAGGGATAATCCGCATACCGTCTGTCTATGCGAGCATTACATATATGAGACGCATCTATTTAAATTATTTCGATTCCGAGACGGTCTTTTTCAGGTGAAAATCCATATCGATATCCTCTTATCTGATGTCGGGGTATTCTCTTTTTACATGAAGACGATTCCCTTCCAGCGCGATCCCGCAAAAAACCGGGTCTATGTCGATTGTGCCGGGGGTAAGGTATCGGTTTACAGTACCTGCGCGTACTGCCGGCATTGTCGTGGCGTCAGGGTAGGAAACCGGGTTGCGGCGTCCCCTCAGGCACGTGCTCTCACGGATCTCCGGCAACATGGCGCGGCAGATGAAGCTCTGATGGATGCAGCTATGATGTTTAATTCCCTTGTACGGGATGGTTCAGCGATAGAATGCGACGACGATAAAAACGAGGGGTATCTAAGATTATATTAAACACCAGATCACGGAAGCGCCCCCTTTACCTTTAAATGGTTTTCATTTTTTCATTGTAATCGTAGGGCCGTTTTGTAATTATACACTCAACGAAGAAAAACTGAAATTATCAGAATTTTTTTCGGTTTAAAAAAAGGATCCGGTCCGGACAATCCGTCCTTTTTTTTTTAAATTCCCGGGCCTGCCGAAATATTCTCGTCGGAACTGAAAATTGTCAGTAAGTTGTACATCCGATAATCGGATAATTATCCGATTATCGGTTAATCAACTAAAACCTTTTTTTAGGGCCAACAAGAGCGATCCCGATTTTTTTCTTATGAAATATTTGTTTATAATCCCCGTTTTCCATTAGGCTTTGTGCATCCTGTTATGTTGTGGTGACAGTTTCCGGGGATTGAGAGAATGAACCATAGGGTAACTCTCTTCTTAAAGGACTGCAATTGCCACAACGATTAGGGCGCGGGTAATCTCGTTTGAGGCACCGACAATATCCCCGTTTACCCCTCCAAAACAATGTTTGGCAATTCCCAGGAGGATTACAGGACACAGGATCATCATGATAAATGCTGCTGTGAGCTGAACCGGTGTCACGGGAAGGAGGATCAACGGGACACAGAGCAGGAGCGAAAACACCGGAAAATACGGGCGGACAAACCGGTGAAGGTAACTTTGCATCCCCTCCTTGAACGGGATCCCGTACACTGTTAAAAATGCCATAGAAAATTTTGCACCGACTTCCCCGATGATCAATACCGGTATAATTGCAGTTACTGCCTGAAGGCCGGAAAAGAAAAGAAGCGTAACGACAATTCCTGCCGCAATTCCCCCTGCACCCACATACCGGTCGGTAAGTGCGTGAACCCGTTTTTCTGAGTCCCCACGGGCCATCAGCCCGTCACCGGTATCCAGCAACCCGTCGAAATGATGTGCCCCGGAAAGGACGATCACTCCTGCCACTGCCACCGCAGCGGCAAGTGTCTTGTCGCTGATAAAAAAAACCGGGACCGCAACGAGGAGTGCAATCACGTAACCGGCAAGGGGATAGATCCATGAATGACGTGCAAAAGCATCGAAATCACGGGGTTTTCCCAAGGGCAGGATTGTCGTGAATTGCAGGAGCGCAAGGATCGAGTTCATGCAAGACTCACCAGCTAACGGACATAAACTTCGGATTCGGATCACGTGGTTTTTTTCAGGGTAATATCCCGTGTCCGCAGACCCGGTGTCCGCGTTTAGATATGTGCGTGGTACTTGTCTGCCACTCTACTTAAACGCGATTATACCGGGTGACGATATGTTCAAACCTCTCCGCGTGAAAGAATTCAACAGATAAATATGCCGTTTATTACCGGAGATGTGCCCCCCTGTACCCCTACGCACCCGATTTTCTGTGTAATCCTTGGAAACACACTCCTTTCCACGGTACCGGGACTATCCGGGGCAGGACCGGGGCCTGAAAAAACTCTCCTGACACCAAATCTCGATGCAGAACTGGTTACCACCGGCCGGATCACGAGTGTCCCGCTCAAACCCAATACGCCAACCGGGTGCCCGACACCTGCAACCATTACCCGCGCTATGATGGAATTAA
>Ga0268357_102090_pt1 | contig 10220 bp, 11 predicted proteins | sample BioMet10_FD_192466 | JGI IMG/M metagenome (GOLD analysis project Ga0268357, IMG submission 192466) | Sewage microbial communities from Oakland, California, United States - Biofuel 10 (Illumina Assembly) | ecosystem: Engineered > Wastewater > Sewage > Unclassified | place: USA: California... | reverse complement strand
TAAATCCACGCGCCCCGTACGGGGCGCGACTTGGGACAAATGTCCCAAGTGTCCCAAGTTCTCGGTTTCAATCCACGCGCCCCGTACGGGGCGCGACCAGTGTCTCCCGCATGGGCAGATGACGTACCTGTGGTTTCAATCCACGCGCCCCGTACGGGGCGCGACCGAGCAGAACCGCGCCGTGCGCCGCTGCGCCTGGTTTCAATCCACGCGCCCCGTACGGGGCGCGACCTTCCGTCCCATGGCGCACCCCCTAGAGGCATCCGAGGTTTCAATCCACGCGCCCCGTACGGGGCGCGACACGACTCCGAGAGCGCGTGCCGCGCCATGCGCGAGTTTCAATCCACGCGCCCCGTACGGGGCGCGACCGAATGGGGGGTAGGAAAGACTTACTACATTGAGTTTCAATCCACGCGCCCCGTACGGGGCGCGACGATCTCGCCCAGCGGGGCGTAAGGACCTATACCGGTTTCAATCCACGCGCCCCGTACGGGGCGCGACCATCTCGCGAACGTCGTTGTGGTCGAGCCACACGTTTCAATCCACGCGCCCCGTACGGGGCGCGACTGTCGTTCATCAGCGAGAATGCTCTCCTTGCATCAATATTATCCGATTCTCAATGTCCGAGAACCCTGTCTGTCAACTCTCTGAGCAGCCATCCAGCTGGTGACCCATAATTTGATCATTGCGCGAGATGAACGCATTTACGCCATAGCTTGAGGTTCGCGCAGTCATTTCAAGACTAGATTACAAGCGAGCCTTGAGGATTATACGATGCCTTTGCTCCTATGTGCTCAACCCTACTCTGCCAATGCTTCCCCAAGTTATAGAACCGGAGACTATCCGTATTCAAGTCGATTTCTTCGGAAAGCTCATGCTTCATCAATTCATACTGAGCAGGATCGACGAGACACTCGAATACCGAAAACTGGACTCTTTGCCCATACCTAGTACAAATTTTGCTTACGCGTCTGAGCCTTCTCGCTCCAGCAGTATTACAGTTCGATACATCGTATGTAACAAGAACATACACCACCCATCACCTCCAGAGAAAGGCCGGATAATCGTCAAGATTCCCTCTGAGATAACGAGCAAGGAGCTGAGCCTGTATCTGCGGGATCAGACCTATCTGGATCCTCTCTTTCAAGAACGGATGTGTAATTTCCTCTTGCTTCTTTGTCTGCCAAAGAGCAAGAACGTTCTTGAACGCAGTGTCTTTGAAGAAAACTGACCCTCCGCTCTCTTCGAAATCCTTTGAGGAAAGTTGTCCGCGGTTAAATAGCGATAGCACAAACCTATCTACAACGGGGGCTCTCAGTTCCTCTATCAAATCAAGCGCCAGGCTATCTCTCCCTGGCCTACAGGCATGCAGGTACCCCACCTGCGGATCCAAGCCAACAGATTCGCACGCAGTTCTAATTTCTCTTGCCAGCATGGTATAGAAGAATGAGAGTGCAGCGTTGACTGGATCCTTAGGTGGTCGTCTGTTTCTCCCAGTAAATGAAGGAGTGATGTCCCTAGCAGACAGCAACATTCCAAATACGGAAAAGTAGACATGCGCAGCATCACCCTCGACACCACGCAACTCGTCGAGCGTCATCACAGAAGATACTGAGCTTTTACTAATTTGGAGACCTTCGATCGCTCTCGTTACGGTTGCTCCTTCTATCGTGGGATGATCCCTGACCGCGTGTTGAAGAACGATTCTGCTATTGTGCACTTTGGCCATCACGAATCGCTTGGCGATAGTAAGGCTTTGGTCAGGCAAGGAAGATACTTCATACTGGGCTTTTCTGAGCAGTACATTTCCAGATACAGGCCCTTCGACCCTACACTTGAACCTGCCCCTCTCGTCTAGGATTACAACTCCCACTCCATGCTCGGCGCAGGATCCCAGGAGCGAATTGGTAAAGCCCGCGTGGCCATAGATGACAATTCCCTCAAGCAAGTGGAATGGAATACTCGCCTGCTCGTTTCCATCGAGATAAACAGCAACAGCATCGTCTTTTTTCCTGAGCATTGCATCAGGATTTGTTACATAGAGGGTATTGAGGAGGCGCTTCATGGTTTCACCAGGGATTTCTCAATTTGGGCCCAGTACTCACTAGCACGCATTTTTGATGCCTCCGGAAGACAGAGGTCATGAAGAGAGCAACGGCGACACCTAGACGTAAGCTCAGCAAGAGGAATTTTGCCAGACAAAAACAGACTGTGCATTCTGCTTGCTAGTTTTACAACCCGATCACGCAGGGTCTCGTCAATCTGAACCCTCTCGCGCCGACGCGTTTTCCCGTAGAACAGGGCGCCTTCTACCACGCGTTTGCCCGTCATTTCTTCTAAGCACATTGCCTGAGCCGTAAGCTGTATTCTGTCCCAATCACTCTTCTTGGGCTCTCCCACCTTGTACTCAACGGGACAAATGACGATGGGGTCGTCAGACATGTCATACTCAACAATGTCGGCGACCCCATAGACACCCAAGGTATGTTCCGCTAGACGCACTCTCCGCTCGGCCTTTACCCCCGCTGAACATGAATAGCCTTTTGTATCCACTCGCTCGTGAAAGAACTCACCGCGCATAGTCTCAGCGTTGTCCTCCCAGACCTGTTCGATGTGGATGAGGGCCCACTGGCGCTCACAAAAAGCAACGTGCTGTAGGCCTGACAATGCTAGTAAGTCTTCGTCGGAGTACATATCGAGTTAGGCAGTCGGTGAAATGTAATTGATGCGCTTCATCTCAACGCTGGCAGGAATTATTGACTCATCAATTCCTATCGAATAGTCCTTGAAGGAGCGAGCCGCTTTCCCGTCTGGAATCGTCCTGCTCACCGTTACGGCATCAAACAGACTGCTTGCAGGAGCACTGCCTAGCTTGCTTTCATGCTTGAAGACGATAAGCTCTCGAGAAGACATTAGTCCACGGGCTGAGCTGCGATCGTTCTCAAACATATTCATGAGTGCCTCAAAGAAAAGTTCGAGGTCTTCCTGGCAAAAACCTGACTTCTCCGCAAGCGGGGCAGAAATAAAACCCTCGGCCCGATAAAGACCATAAGGTACATACTGCTTTCGCCCCATAGTCTTGTTATCCTTGTTTTCCTGCTCCTTTGTAGCAGCCATACGAGTGATGCTCATCTCGAGCGGAACAATCGGGTCAATAGACTCAGCAAAGCACATCTGTACAGGACCACGAACCTGACCGCAGTTGACCTCGGTCGTCATAACGGCGCCGAATGCACGGATGTCGTAGAAGTTATCGGTCATAAACTTGGTAATCCTGACCTGATCTTCAACTTTCTTAGGAAGCTTCTTGGAGGTCGGCTTCATATCATAGTGGACGTAGGCCTTATCATTTCTATTATTGAGAACAGCACCTTCCTGCACATAGATCTTGTAGCCAAGCTCTCCGTCCGGAGTGTCTGGCTCATCTACTTTCTCACCTCTTACGAGGTCAACGTAATTACGAACCTTGCGCTTAAGGCACACGTCAGAGACGATGCCATGCGAAGTCTCGGGATCGATGCGAGGCAGATTACCAGCGTCAGGATCGCCGTTGGGGTTACCATTCTTAACATCGAAAAACAGGATAAAGTCATAGCGATTTTTAATGGGTTCGGGCATAGTTAGTCCTCCTTATCGTTGGTCTGATTAGAGCTTTCGTCACTTTCGGCAGTTTTTTTCTTGCTCGTCCAGAGATCAGTGCGCTCCTGGTAATAACCAATAAAGAACTCTGCCTGCTGATCGATGTCCAAGGTTGCGGGCAGCCCATCATCGGCCCATTTGCTCCCCAAAATCTCGTCGAGCTCTCTCTCAAGAACATTTGCGAGGCCAAGATTATCTTTGCGTAAAACACCGAGATGCGTTTGACAATTACGAAGCAGCGGCTGCATAACCCGCTGAGGAGTGGATGAGGCCGCTCCGATATAGCGGTCGCGGATAGTCGCATTTGCCCCGGGCACAGCACCCTGTTGTGCTCTCTCCATCACCGCAAACAGCCTGCCGAGCAGGTATCCAGTTCCGGTATTACTCCTATTAAGAGACATGCTCAACTCACTTTCGCTCGTAATTTGTCTTCCGGCACGGCGCCGTCTTCTGACAAGGCATGCCCTGAGAATTGCTGCACGCTGTCCCATGTCCCAGGTATTTTGGGAAGCGTGGTCAGCCCTCATTCTCGACAGCACCATATTTTGGAGCGACATGGGAAAGTCCGTTCCATTGAGCATCGCGGAAAAACTCGGACAGACGAGAGTAGACGGTAGATTATCTTCCTTCTCCAATGCCGCAGTTTGTCTGAGGAGCGCGAGAAGGGATACGTTTTTTACGCCGACCATATCAACATCTTGCAAATACATCGCATATCGATTGGCGAGCTGCCCCAATGTACTCTCGTTGTAGAATCTGACAGAAATACGAGCGGCGTTCGGCGAAACCCCAAGGATGAAGTATTTTGCTTCTGACGAAAAATTCGCCGTATATGACCTTCCGGCCCGCATGTTATTAAATATCTCAGCAACCAGCCGGCTTGTCTCCTCGTCCTCGACTCTTCGCTGGCCCGCCAGCATAGCCCAAAGGAGATCATCGTCATCCGACGAGCCATCTTCGGACCAGAAGATAACGAAAGTATTGCCGAGACGAATCCTGCGATTGTTGTTTGTCAGGAGATACTTAAGTGCCGTGCCTGCACCGAAGGCAACGTCCTCAGTAATCGACGCGTTGTACGTCTGCGTCTTCCCGTAGGAATTGAAAGACTCCAAATTGAACGAGATAAGGGAGGCACCAGATGATTGAGCACCAGGTAAGCCATTGACCTGAGGGAATAGCCGCGCAAGTGGACCAACCTCACCCGTTACGGAGCACTGCCCAATCACCTCGTCTTGCCCAGATTCCGCAAGATAGCTCTCCCATGCCTTCTTAATGAGGGGACGTTGGAAGATTGGAAACCCATCTCCAGCCAGATAAAAAGTCAGATTTCCTTTTGCTTCTGCGATTTCGCTTACGACATCTTCAGCAATCCCCTCGCAGGGACTGTCTGATGCGAACCACTTGAAGAAGGCTCTCGCGCCATCATCATCGCAATCGCGCAGGATAGTCTCATGGAGATTCTTTGCGGCAACTCGCTTCCCATCGCCTTTTTCCCCTCTCTCTCCAAGGAAGTAGGGAGCGGTGTCGCACAGAAAATAGGGCTTGGGAGCAGTGCCAGACCTACCGGAGTGTACCGGAACCATCATCGTCAGATACTTGTTGGCGGTTTTGCCTTCCCCAGACATTAAAGGCACAGCAGAAACCAGCTCGCCTTCCTTTGTTAGGTTCAACGCCCAAGAGACCTTTTCGGTACTCCAGCCAGGTTGGGGAATCCTTCCCGAGTACTCCTCGTCCTCCGCCATTCTCTGATAAAACTCATAGAGTCGCTGAACGATCATTCGACCACCTCGTCCAAAGACCCCGTAACGTCGATTATTCCGTTACGCATCACTGCTCGATAGAACATCGGAGATGGCGCGCCAGGATCAGAGAAGTCCATGTCATACAACATGAAGCCAAGATCCCTCTCGGGAGTGTCCGCATAAAAGGACTTGGGCACCACACCCTCAGTTAGTTCGATATCCACAGGAAACTCCCTGCAACCAAAATACGGCTGGTTGAAGCACTGTCCCTTCCTGAGCCTCCTGACCGCAATGTTGTAATGTTTTTCTGGCGTATCGGTCTCGCCAGCACTATCCGTGAGCTCAAAGTGCGCGTCGATAACATATGCAACATTTCGCAGGAGCACGGTTGCTCTCTGCTGTCTCTCTTCAGTTGCTGAAATGTAGACATCCTTGCCAGACTTGAAGGCTGCTTTCGCATTCGCATAGCTCAACTTTCCACCAAGCTCGTTGCGACGGAAAGTTTCGAATACAATCTCGTTAAGAACTTCGATTCTGTCAATTCTCCAGCGTATAGCAGGTTTCCAGTAAACTGCCTCAAGAATTCCACGTGCCGCAGACGGTGTTATCACGTCGTAACTCACGCGTTCCGATTTCATTTCTGGCCGAGTAAAGCACGCTCTTGAACCAGTTGCCAACACTCGAATTCCAAATCCCATCACTTCCTCCTTTCATCAATCTCGTTTATACAGTTATGGAATCAATGGCCTTAACATTCCCTCTTGAGGAGAGAGAAGTCCCACCTCATCGCTATAGAAGCACCTCCCTCCATCGAACGTATTCAGGACAACGATTGGCCCAAAGTACTCCAGAAGATCTTCCTTCTCGTAGCCGCTCAACTGGTAATTGCGAATCGAAACACTGTATCTCTGCAGTTCGCGGGCCATACTCGCAGGATATTTGCTGTGTCGAAGACGCTCGTAACACTTCCTCGTCTGCTCGTCTCGCAGAACAAAAACGGTTGTGGAGTCATCATCGATAATCTTGTAGTCGTTAGCTGCTCTTTGAAAAGGAAGGGTCGAGAATGGATGTGGCGGAGACGGAAGCGCCCTGCTGCTCAGATACCCATATATGCCACGTGCGTCGAGGTCACCCTGCTGGTACCTAGCTTCGAAGAACTCGTCGGAAAGAGTCGGGTCCATCTGCCCATCGTGCCTAGCAATAACCTGTTTGGTAATCTGCCTCATTTTGCCAAGCCAAGTTCCGATAGTCTGGCCAAACTCTGGTTCCTCATTCCCCTCTTTGTCATGACCGTTTAGCTCGAAAACGTGGACAACGCCTTTCTCTGGATTTCCGTCCTCATCCCTCAACCGACCCTCGCGATTACAGCGACCAGCCGCCTGCAGCAGTGAGTCAACTCCGGCCAGCTCCCTATATACCAAGGGAAAGTCGATGTCGACACCAGCTTCTATGAGCTGGGTAGAGATGACCACGCATCGGCTGTCAGAGTCATTCAATCGGATTCTAATCTCATCCAGCACCTGCGTTCTGTGATTGGGGGTCATCCATGCGCTCAGGTGGAATACGCCATCATGACACCCGCCCCCAGTAGCCCCAACATCTCTGCGAACGTCATCGAATATTCTTCTAGCTTTTGCTTTGGTGTCAACTATGCAAAGTGCTTTCTTGCACGCCGAGAGGCTCTGTACTAGCTGGTTCTCATAAATCGTCCCATCGTTGACAAACCTCGACCGAGCAGAAAAGGCGCCCTCGAATAGCCCTCTATGCGTGACAATCTCTCGAGGCTGAGAGCCGAATGGCCATCGATTCTGCACTGCAGGCTGCGTGGCCGTACAGAGGACCACACTTGAACCAAAGTCAGCGACGAGATCCTCAAGTGCAGCAAGTGTTGCCGTAAGCAGCTCGTCAGGGAGCTTCTGAGCTTCATCAAGTATCACGACGCTCCGAGCGATGCTGTGAACCTTGCGGGACCTGCTTGGCCTATTGGAGTACAATGACTCAAGTAATTGGACATTCGTGGTCACGATGATTGGAGCGTCCCAATTCTCCGTTGCCATACGGTCGGGGCTCACGCTTTCACCGTCTATCTCTACGAACGGATAGTCATGGTTGGAATGATGCTCGAGAACGTTCTCCGTCCCCAGTATCGAGCGAAAGATATCTGCCGTCTGTTCCACGATACTTGTGAACGGGATAGCGTAGATTACCCTCTGCTGGCCATTTGCAACCGCATGAGCCAGGGCAAACATCAGAGAAGCGAGGGTCTTTCCTCCCCCTGTTGGCACGGTAAGCGTAAAGATGCCAGCCTTGGACCTTGCCGCTTCACGGCAATCATCTAGAACGCTAGCTCGGGCCCTATTCACACAGGAGTCTTCAGAATCGGCGGTCAGCTGAACCATATGCGCTTCAAGCTTTATCAAAAGCTCCGGAAGCGTTTCGTACCCATCCGCATGGGACTTTCTGATCTCCGCCAGTGACGGTGTCATGAAATTCTCGGTATCAATGTAATCTGCATCTACCAAGCATGAATACAACATGCGATCGAACATGAATGCGGAGAAGATTCTCCTACTTCTCTCGCAGCCATCCAACTTGCCTGTCACGCCTCTGCAGAAGGGAGCAATCTCGAGCTGACTTGGAAGGGGAAGGTCCACCAAGTGGGCCTTAAGCATCTCATCAAATGCTGATGTGGGCTCAACAGGCGCCTCGAGTCGCTCATGAAGTGAGCGACCGTAATCGGCATCAAAACCGTTTGGAACCTGGCCGTGGTGACCGGCAATGGCAAAGGCCATGAGCGTGCCGTCTGCCGCATGTTGACTTTTGCCATTATACCTACTAACCGCCATCTTAGCACCAGCGGTACTGTGGTCGACGCTCTGGCTGCTGCCTCTCAACCTACGCTGAAAGGCATCACTCGTTTTTCCGGCATCATGAAGTTCCCCGAGAGCGAGACCCCATTTCGCATAGCCGAAAGTACTAGCAAAGCTCGAGGCGCTGCCCGCAACTTTATTGAGGTGATCTTGAAGAGACTGCCAGTTGCTCGTGTCAACATCACGAGAAGAGTCACGAGAAGAGGGTCGGGATCTGCGTTCTGATTCGTCACATGAGCTGGTATGCGCATAGAGTTTCATAATTGGCACCTCTCGCTGCTTTCACTCTGGTCCAAAACACATGATACACTTCATGTTCAGTTTAATGGATTGGCAAGCGGCCAGCGTACAAAAATGTACGCTGGCCGCTTTTGGCAACAACTCTGCCACTCCCTCAAACTGTTTCAATCCAACGTTTGCAACACGCTTCAACGGCTGCACACGACACACCAAGTATACGAGTGCTATACGCGATTGCGCGACGCATCGTCCTACTACTGAACCGTATGCAGCTGTCCTTTTAATCTCCGCATGCGTCGGATGGTAAATACTATGTTCACGTTGAAACACTGCCCCTCGCATCTCCTTCCAAACCAGCATTTAATTAAAAGGATATTCTTCGCATCGGACATTAATTCGTAGCGAGCATCCAAAGTAGATTCACCCCTCATCAATATCAATACTGGTCAAAAAGCAAGATACTGAGACGCCGGTTCGTCGACGTGGCCGAGAGCAACATCTCAAGGCTCGTCTACACCGAGAGCACCTACGTCGCCCGTCAGGCACAGGTGTCAGAGCTCCAGCGCGAGAGGTTCGGTACTTATACGATCTCGACGGTCGGCGACGAGCGCACGTGCCCGGAGTGCTCGGACGTCGCAAGTGCCTCCGAGTCGGAGCTGTTCCGCTTCGCCGACGAGAGTGTCGGGTTGAACTTCCCGCCGCTCCACTCGCGCTGCCGCTGTCAGGTAAACCCGGCTGTCACGGACTGGGATGCGTGGTGCAGGCAGCAGATGGATCAGGAGCGGGCGAGGAAGGCGGGCGAGAGGTTCGGTGCCGGCTCGGGTGTCGGCGCGAAGAGGGATGACACGGCACAACGTCGGTCATCCAGCGTGATCGTGAGCGGGAAGCAGTTTGGCAGGAAGTTGAAAAAGCATGCAGGTGACTGGGGGCTAGACCCAAGCAGCCGCTTAGACAGAAACGAGTTTTATACGATAGCTGCGGGTATAATCGACGGTGCAGACGATGTCATCACCAGGGAATGGAGATCGCAACCCGGTACATGCACCTTCTATCATAGGGGCAACGATGTCGTAGTCGTTAACGAGAACGATGAGTTCGTGACGGTCATGAGGGGAGGTTCGAACAATGCGCGCTACAGAAGGGCTGTCGAGCGTTACAGGGATACGTCTTAAGAGGGACTCCGACGACGTCGAGTTCACGAGGTTCTTCAAGATCGTACAGGACACAGCCGCGAAGATGGGAAAGGTCTACTTCCTCGATTGCGGCGAGAACCATGACGGGGCCGTCGACGGGATCCAGTGCGAGGAGACGTCCGGTTGGCTTATCGACAAGAATGACGTCGGGAAGTTCGAACCCATCTGGAGGGATGACCCATCGAACGTTCCCGACCAATTCGACGATGACATGTGCATGGCCGACTGGGAGGACAGAGACGGTAAGGTCTCGATAGTTTTCAGGACCTCCTAACGGTCACAACACGCAGCAGCAACCAGAGGGCCATCCGAGAGGGTGGCCTTTTCCATGCCGGCAGGAGGCACCCATGTCCACCGTGACCATCTGGCACGCCAAGTGGTGCGCTCCGTGCAGGGGCCCGCTGTGCGATCTCGTGCCGCGCCTACGTGAGGAGGGCATCGAGCCCGTCCTCATGGACGTGGACGACCACCCGTGCGCCGCCAAGAGCAGGTGAAAGGAGTCTCCGTTGTCAGAACCCTCGCTGGTAGTACTTTTC
>Ga0268357_102089_pt1 | contig 10223 bp, 9 predicted proteins | sample BioMet10_FD_192466 | JGI IMG/M metagenome (GOLD analysis project Ga0268357, IMG submission 192466) | Sewage microbial communities from Oakland, California, United States - Biofuel 10 (Illumina Assembly) | ecosystem: Engineered > Wastewater > Sewage > Unclassified | place: USA: California... | reverse complement strand
ATATTTGTCCCCCAGTTTACCAACAAACAATCTGGATACCAGCAGTCCCATGGCATACATGAAATAAGCATTGCCAATGTTACCCCAGCCTTTACTTAGACCATAGGCAGCTAAATACACAAAAGCAGAAGCATAAGAAAAGGTAAGCATAAAGGTAACAATTACAGGAATTACTACACCTTTTTCAAAGCCTAAAAAAGTAGGCGGTAATTTCTCCTGTACTATACTTACCGTTTTGGGTATTTCTTCAATTTTTCCTAACCGATATATATGTATCGCCAAAATAAAAGCAGCCAGACAAAATAAAAAAGCCACCAAAAATAGTGTATTAAATTCTGCCCTGGTAAAATCACCTATGATAGCCAGAGCCATGGCAGGTCCTAAAGCTAAGGCCAGTACATTGCCAATGGCAAAATATCCGATACCTTCTGTAATTCGTTCTCTAGGTACCAGAAAAGAAGCAGCTGTACCACTGGCTGTATTAAACATGGAATACCCAATGCCATGCAAAGCTCTGAGTATAATCAGGACAGCAATTGTCTCAGCATAGCGATGTGCAAAACAGGCTATAGCACAAAGTGCAGCGCTTAATATCATTAGTGGTAGTGAACCGTATCTTTGTACCAGTACACCGTTTACCAGTCTCATACCAACCGAGCTGGCATAAAAGGCAGAAGTAACAATGCCTGCATATAGTCCAGAGTTAGTAATTAATTTAGCATAAACAGCTATTGTAGAAGCAAAATAATAATTTGCACTAGCAATAAACAACAAGCTTATCATTAACAGGATAAATGGTTTTGTCCAAATTTTATTCTTTGTCACGTCATTACTCCTTCCCTATATAATTTTTATCGTAACACTTAAAGTCGACATTAAATCAAGATAGCTTGACATAAAGTTAACTTTAAATGTTACATTGCTTGTAAACAAAAGGAGTCTTTATATTATGAAAAAAAATAAACTTAACTTTCTTCTAATTGCACTATGTACCTTGCTTATCACCCCGGGATGCGGTACTGCCACCTCCCAGCCAGTTGCTGCTTCTGCCAAAGCAACAACTAACAAGGCTCAAAAATCGGAACCAAATAAAGCTAATTCCGGTAAAATTTTAATTGCCTATTTTTCCTATTCCACCGGGCACAATACCAAACTTGTTGCTGAACAAATTCAAAAAGCTACCGGTGGCAAGCTAGTGGAAATTAAAACAAAAGTTCCTTACTCAAGTAATTACAACCAAGTGGTAAGTCAAGGTAAAGATGAGGTAGCAAACCACTTTAAGCCAGAATTAACTACTGAAATAACGGATTGGAATGCCTATGATACAGTTATTGTAGGATCGCCTATCTGGTGGTACCATATTTCTCCCGCTTTAGCTAGTTTTCTGGCAAAACAAAACTGGCAAGGCAAAAAAGTGGCACTTTTTACAACCCATGGTGGCTTTGGCCCAGGTGAAAGCGACAAGGATTTGCAGGAATATTGCAATAAAGCTACCATCTTGAAGAGCTACTCTGCTCCCGGTGAGAAAGCACAAAGCTCTGAGCAAGCTGTAGTAAAATGGCTAAATGAAATAGGTATTACTAAATAAAACAACAAAAGAAAGAAGAGCCTTCGGTAAATTACCGAAGGCTCTTCTTGTAACGACTACTAATATTTTTATTTATCCTAATAATACCACTGGGGCGGTCGAAAAGTGGTAAATTCGCCTGATAAGGCGAGAAAAATTTACCACTTTTCGACCTCCCCAATGGTATATTAATAACAATGGGAACGCCTGCAAGCTGACATAACACCTAATTTTGATTCAATTATTTTTCAGCAATAGCTTCAATTTCACATAAAGCACCTTTAGGCAATGCCTTTACAGCAACACAACTTCTAGCTGGCTTAGACACAAAATATTTAGCATATACTGCATTGAAAACAACGAAGTCGGACATATCCGCAAGAAAGCAAGTCGTTTTCACAACATTAGCAAAACTACTCCCTGCTGCTTCTAAAATTGCTCCAATATTTTTGCAGCTCTCTTCTGCTTGAGCTTCAATAGTATCAGGCATCTTCCCAGTAGCAGGATCAACCGGCAGTTGTCCGGAAGTATATATTAAACCATTTACTTCAAAAGCTTGAGAATACGGTCCTATGGCACCAGGTGCCTTCTTTGTTTCAATAATATTCATTCATTTTCTCCTTTAATCATATTTTTAGTAGTTAATCGCATTTGGTACCACTGTACATCGCCATGTTTCGACGTGGATACTCCTTCATTCACAAATCCAAATTTTGCATAATATTGGACAAGCTTTTCTTTGCAGGTCAAGACAATTCCTTGGCGGTTATGCTTTCTAGTTTCATCTATGACATGTTGCATGAGTCGTGTTGCACATCCTTGATTCCTATACTCAGGGCTGGTATCTAACCCAAAAATCATTTGCCATTGGCCCTTTTTATTATGTATGCTTACATTTTCATACATTTCATCCGATAAATCAGGTTCATTTGTCAGCATACCATTAACCATTCCAACAACTTTCTTTCCATCCATCAAAAGCCAAAAATGATTAGGATAGTGTAACAACCTTTCTTCCAATGCTTTACGAGTAGCCGCTTCTGCAATAGGAAAACAACGTTGTTCCAATTTTGTTACTTCTTCTAAATCAGCTATTGTAGCAGTTCTTATTGTTAGTTTTTGTTCCATTGAAAGCACCTGTTTGTCCTTACTTTGTAAGCATTATTTTTACTATTTCTTTATCTGTTTCGCGCATACCTTCGCGTCCCAATTGTCCTACATTACGAATTGTTGCTTCCACGCCTTTATGTACTATACCTTCTCCATCTCTGAATTGCTGGCCGTTCTTATACATATGAAATCCAAATATACCAGCTTCCACACTTGAAGCAATCTTAGCAGCACAAGATGATTTGGCACCATCGCAAATAATTCCGGAAACTATAGCCAGAGAATTAACCAATGTGTGGGAGATGGCCTTATAATCAGCCCCTTCAAGGTAAGCAATGGCACAACCTGCAGCGCAACCTGCGCTAACTGCTCCGCAATAAGCAGACAGCCTTCCAATGCCTTCTTTTTCATGTAAAGCTATAAGATTGGAAACCACTAAAGCACGATATAATTTCTCTTTGGACACAGCCAGTTCTTTCGCATATTCCATAACGGGCACTGATACGGTAATACCTTGATTCCCGCTGCCAGAATTGATAACAACCGGCAACTCACAACCGCTCATTCTGGCATCCGATCCAGCTGCAGCTTTAGCTATGGCCCTATTTCTAATATCATTACCATAAAACTTCAGGTAAGTGGTGCCTATATTAGCCCCGTAGTTTCCTGAAAGTCCTTCTTCAGCAATCCTACTATTGTACATAATTTGTTTATCTAAGATGTCTTTGACATCTTCAATATTACAGGTATCGGCGAATTCCAGAATGTCTTTAATATTAAGAAGCGTTTTGTCAATCTTTTCTTGCTCAGCCGGGACTAATTCTGCACAAGCAGATGTATTGTTCCGAGTATTAATATCTACCAATACCTTACCATTTTTCTCCACATGAACAATATTAGTATGATATTGAGAGATGCGTACCGTTGCTGATTGTTGAGCTTTATATGCTGTAATAATTATATCAAATATAATGCCATTATCTATAGCATTAATATTTATTGGTACTACCGCTAAGAATTCTTGTAACTGTTTCTTTTGTTCATCTGTTATATTAGAAATAACTTCTAGCTTTTTATCTGCTCTCCCACCCACGATACCAGCTGCCACTGCTGCCGCAATGCCTTTCATTCCATTTGTATTAGGCACTACTACGCTCTTAACGTTCTTAATGATATTATTGCTTACACCTACATCAACCTTGTCAGGCGTAACCCCTAATACTTCTCTTGCCTTAGCAGCTGCATAGGCAATAGCAATAGGTTCAGTACAGCCCATAGCAGGGATAAGTTCATCTTTTAATATCTGAACATAGGACCTGTAACGTATATCATCGGGCTTCATATAATTGCCTCCTTACTGCTTTTTTTCGTGTTCAGTATATCAACAATAGTTTTTTCTGTTCCAACCATACCAGGTGATGCAATTAGTCCCATATTACGCATAGTTTCTTCCGGTGTTTTACCATTAATACCATGAACTTTATTAATATAAACATTCTGCATGGCCATATTGGCTGAAGAAAAAGCAGCCTCAACTGCAACTACACCTTTCATAGTGCAGCCTTGATTTCCTCCATCGCAAATCATGCCGGTAATGCTACTGGCCATGTTGTTAATTGTATTTTCCATCACTGTTGTACTTCCATCACGCAAGAAAACCAAACCACAAGCCATACCAGTTCCTGCAGCAATAGCACAACCGCAGAAAGCAGAAAGCTTGCCAGAATATTCTTTGATATACATACAAACCAAATAACTTAAGGCTATTGCCCGCAAAAGTTTCTCTTCAGAATAACCTTTTACTTTGGCAACCGCATACAATGGCATAGTAGCAATAATACCATGAGCTCCACTACCTGTAATGCTCATAGCTGGTTTAGACAAACCTATAACCCTAGCTTCAATAGCTGCGTTACAAAACAAGGAAGCTGTCTTTTGCTCATCATCAGAAACTAGTTTACCTCCGTTTGCTACCAGCAAATAGGGTCCATAGGTAGTCTTTTTACTGGCTAATCCTTCCAACATTAAGTCATAGTTCAACTTGTAAGCTTCTTTAATGAAAGCTATTTCTTGTAGAGGTACATTTTTAGCATAAGTGTGCAATTGTTCTAATGTATATTTGTGAATTATTGGCTCTGTAACTTTCTGTTTTTGGGAATCTTTCTCCTTTGAAAAAACAGTTTTACCATTTTCCGTAATTTTTACAATATTGGTATGTGCATCACGAATGGTAACAGTAGAACTTTCTTTCGCATTAGCCACTGTTGCTTCAATAAAAATGCGACTAGTTATTTCACTCATCTCTACGTTAATTTTACCATTCTTAACCAATTGAGCTGCTTCTGCCTTTTCTGCCTCTGTGATACCATCCAGACATTCTAACCCTTTATCAGAATCAGCACCTACTAGGCCTAATGCCGCTGCATGGTAATTACCTACCTCACTAACCCCTGGAATGCCACAAGTAAAAGCATTTTTATACATACCACTATTCAGGCGTAATACTACATGATCAGCTTTTTCTTTGAGATGCTTTTTAGCAGTGGCGACCGCAAAAGCAATTGCTCCCGGCTCAGTCACTCCTAAGGCTGGTTTTATATCATCTAAAATAAGCTTTGTTAATTCATGCACTTTTTTTACCTCCCCATATGCAAGATCTTAATGATAATAAGCTGGCCAGCCTGCAACATAAGAGACTGGCCATAATTATCATAATTTAATTTCGTTTAAGCATTTTCCGTCTTGGCAGGTTCCGAAACTATAATGTTCTCTTCTGTATCGTATTTTTTCTTTATCCAGTCTTTACCTTCAACCAAGCGTACCACAACCATAGAAGCAACTGTGTCACCAGTTGAATTCAAGCAAGTAGCAGCAGGATCTACTAAAAAGCCAATTGTAGCAATAAGAGGAAAGGCCTCCTGAGGAAATCCGAACAAGCTAACTATCAGCATTTCACCTACCAAACCACCACCAGGCGCACCAGACAATACCACGGCGCTCAGGATAGATACCACAATTGCCATAACATAAGTTCCTATCCCAGTAAAAGGCATTTGGAAAATACCATATAGGAAAGCTATTTTAATAACAGAAGAAAGTACAGAACCATCCATATGCATGGTTGCACCCATAGGCAATACAATATTGTAAATATCCTTGGGAATTCCTATTGTTTTACAGGTTTCCATATTTACAGGCAATGTAGCTAAAGAGCTTTGTGTAGCAAAAGCAGTAACTGCCGGATTAAATATATTGCCCATAAATTTTCTAACACCTTCCATACCACCGGCAAAATATGCATACAGAGGGAAGAATACGAAGAAATAGAATACGCACATAGGATAATATACCAGCATGGTACGACCATAATCACCAATCAGTTGAGGACCAAATTTGCCTACAAGGTTGGCGAAATATGCACCCAGACCTATAGGAGCAAAGAGCATGATAAGGTCAACCATCTTCATAATGATAGTGTTAGCACAATTAAGCAATTTGCCAATAGGGCTTTGTTCGCCACCAGAAGCTGAAACAGCAATTCCGGTTATAATGGCAAATACGATAATTGGCAACATGTTTTTTCTACTCATTAATCCAGAGAAATCATCAACAGTCAAAGAACCAACTATCATAGAGCTAATACTGGCAGCTTGTTTCATATCTGCTTGATTCATGTTTATAGTAGTTGCTGCAGCCGGCGGCCAGATATTAACTACTAACAAAACTACCACAGAAGCAAACAGTCCGGTAACAATAAATGTAGCCGCCATGCTACCTAAAATCTTACCCAAGCGCTTCATATTAAGCATACTACCTACAGCGTTAGTAATAGAAATAAATACCATTGGTACAACAATCGTAAACATCAGGTTAATAAATATATCACCCAAAGGCGCTAGGATTGTAGCCTTTTCTCCCATAATATAACCAATCAAAGCTCCTGAAAAAATACCTGCTAAAAGAATTAATGGGAAACGGTAGCTATCCCAAATTTTCTTTTTATCCATTTTTTCCATCTCCCCTTCATTTAACATACGTTGCTTTGCATCTCACAATTACTCCAAAGTATCTACAGCGTCCTTGAGTTGTTTTAAAGCTTTTTCCAGTGTTACTCTCGGGCATGCTACGTTTAATCTCATAAAACCACTTAAGCTCCTACCAAAAGTATAACCTTCATTTAGACCAATTTTGGCTTTGTGAATCATAAAGTCACGTAATTCCTCGTTAGTCATACCCAAGTTCCTACAATCCAGCCACATCAAGTAGGTAGCATCAGGCATATTGGGTTTAATTTTGGGAATATATTTTTTGCAGTATTCATTAACAAAATCAAAATTAGCAGAAATATATACCAATAATTGTTCTAGCCATTCTCTTCCTTCTCTGTAAGCTGTTTCTACGGCAACAGAGCTAAACGCATTGTTTCTATGAATATCCATACTATTCCAATATTTATCAAAATCTTTCTTTATGCTTGCATTAGGAAATATTGTGGTAGAAGCTTGCAAACCTGCTAGATTAAAGGTCTTAGTAACCGATACGCAGGTTACTATGTTATCAGCTATTTTTTTAGAAAGAGTAGCTGTGCGAGTGTGCTTCTTACCATGGAAAATCAAGTCGGAATGGATTTCGTCAGAAATTACCAATACATGGTTGTCGATACAAATCTCTGCCATCTTACGCAAATCTTCCGGGTTCCAAACTTTTCCCAGAGGATTGTGAGGATTGCAAAGTAAGAAGACCTTGCATTCCTTTGCTTTCTTAGTGAAATCATCAAAATCCACACTCCAAGTACCATCTTTTTCCACTAGTTGATTTTCTACAATAATGCGTCCTATAGCCTCTGGAATATCATAAAATTCAGAATATACAGGGGTTTGGATCAAAACTTTATCACCAGGCATGGAATATATTTTCATCAGAGCTGCCATAGCTTGAACAACGCCCAATCCCCAACTCATCAGTTTGGTATCAGGAGACCAACCATAATACTTTTCTTCCCAAGCCTGTACTGCCTCAAAATAACTGGCAGGACGTGATGTATAACCCCATATACCTTCCTGTGCTCTCTTAACACAAGCATCAATTATAGGTTGAGCTGTACGAAAATCCATATCTGCAACCCAAAGAGGAATAACATCTGCTGTACCAAATTTCATTTCTCGTTCATCATACTTGGAAGAACGATTATTACTTCTATCAATAACTTCATCAAAATTATATTTCATTGTCTTTGTACCCCTTTCTTATTCTCGGTTGAATGCAGCGGCGCCTGCCTGTCCAACCTTTGACTAGAATATAGCAGTTCTCTTTTTCTTTGGCAAAGCTGGTAAAATTTCTTCTCAGGAAATTTTCTCTTACTTTTGTTTCCTAAGAAGGTAATTCTCTCTTGAAATACGACCTTCAACTTGTTATACTGAGAAAAATAGTAGAAATTCATGAAAAAATGATTTTTGGGAAACTTATCATTATAAGAGGAAATCTATTATGGACATTGCAAAAGAGATTGGCTGTAAAATAAAGTTTTACAGAAAACACAAAAAACTGACCATTGAGCAGCTAGCCGCCATAATCTGCAAGAGCAAATCCTGTTTGTCTAAATATGAAAATGGGACAATTGCCATGGATGTGCTCACTCTATATGACATTGCCAAAGCCCTAGAAGTACAGATAGACCAATTACTATATTTTCCGCATGTTGAACCAAGCACCGTACTAGCACCTGTGATTCCCATTCCTGCCTTCTTTAAGAACTTAACCAAATTTTATTTGTACTATTACGATGGTAGGATCAGGCACATAGTGCATTCTGTTGCAGACATCTCTCCAACCGTCTCTCCAGACTCTCAAGATTATCCTGTTCGTCTGTACATGAATATCAAAGACTATGAACATTATCAAGTCTGCGAAACCACGTATGTTGGAAGAATCCATCATGATAACGCACTCACCGGTATCATATTGCAAAATATGGCAACCCCGGAAACATATCAGATTAGCATTCCTCATCCTTATATGAATGGGCCAATTATTTGGGGATTAGCCTATGGAATTTCTTCCAGGCCTCTGATGCCTACATCAACTAAAGTTCTCCTAGCAAAATCAATACAGGAAGAAACTGAAGAATTTAAGAACAGCTTGCTTCTATCCAAAGAAGATATCCGGCTCATGAAGCTCTATAACATGTTGATCGTACAATAAAAAAACTACCTTTGAGCACCGGCCCAAAAAGGTAGTTTTTTTATTTTACTTAGTTAAAAGCTCAAAAATCTTAGAGGTTTTGTTATCAACCTCCGGATGAAACTGAATGCCAATAATATAAGGTGCTAATTCAATTCCTTCTATCGTTCCATCCTTAGCATAGGCAGAGGTAATCAATTGGTCTGACGGATTAACGATTCGATAATGATGCATACTTGCTCCCATGATAGTGGCAGACGGAAAATATTTAGACAACAAAGTATTTGGAAGTATAGCAACTTGATGTTTCACTTCTTCAATATTTTTTCTTGTTATCTGTGTATCCCAATGATGTGCGACTGGCTCAACGAACATATAGTGCTCTTTTTTCATATCCACATAAAGCTTTAGCAAGTCCTTTTTATAGCACCTTTTTTTAGCTTCTTCAGCTACGATGAAATAACTATGTATGACCTGCATCCCAAGACAAATACCTAATAATGGCTTGTTATTACGTACTGCATGTTCCACTACCTGAAAATGGTATGGAAATATTTTACGCCCACCTCCTATAATAAAAGAATCACAGCAATCAAGAGATTCTTCCAATGCATAGCCATCCTTACCAACTATACCAAGAGGCACTCCACCATTCTCTATGATTCGAGCACAGTAATTATTATGAAAATTATAAGCATCCTCATAATAATCATCTGTCTCAAAAAGTTTAGCAGATGGTACAACCCCTACTTTTTTCACATCTATCACTCCATTCAAATTACTAATTTGCTAATTTAGTACTATAAGCTTTATTTACCTACTTAGCAAACTTATCGGATTTTCATCACAAGAAACTGTTTCATACTTTTGTTTCCTGTAAAATATTTTTTTCGCCTTTTCTTAAACATAATTTAAGCAAGTTGTATTTTCCTTAATATTAACCATAAAAATTGATTTTAAGGAAACTTTAAATTTTGCTTAGTCATTACTTTATGTGTAGTTTCCCAGATCTTGTTTCAATTTCTTATTATTAGCTTTCTCTTCATAAATATTTTGCGTCTCATGCTTCCAAGCATTCCAAATATTGTGTCCATATATCCCTGTTTTTCCACTTTTTACACCACTTCCAGAAAAAGCTGTCCTACTTTTTTTAGTTAGAAAATCTATAAATTTCTAGCATAGTAACCTTCCCCACAAATCGGAATTTGGATTTACCACTTTTCTCCGTCCCCAATGGTACTGTTATTCAACGTTTAAATAGTCATATTTTTTCATTTTTTAAATAATTGTCTATTTAACTTGGCATTCCAATCAGGTGTGGAAATTGCAATAAAAACATAAAAAAAGCAAACCATTCTATTTTAGT
>Ga0268357_102086_pt1 | contig 10241 bp, 12 predicted proteins | sample BioMet10_FD_192466 | JGI IMG/M metagenome (GOLD analysis project Ga0268357, IMG submission 192466) | Sewage microbial communities from Oakland, California, United States - Biofuel 10 (Illumina Assembly) | ecosystem: Engineered > Wastewater > Sewage > Unclassified | place: USA: California... | reverse complement strand
AAAAAACAAAGCAATTAACAGGATGCTGCCAAGGCTAGAACGCAAAAAGACTATTTCATAGCTTGATAAATCAATATGACTTGCAACGATACCATTTGAGCCAAAAAGCAATAAGCCCATAAAATATTTAAAATAATCTTTTCTCATATCATTACACTTTCGGTAACTTCTAATTCGTTTATTATATCATATCACCATAGTTAATTCTTTATTTGTACCTCTTTTCTTGCTAAGTTCATAAACCATCCTAGGATAAGCTGTTGCTTCTATATCACTACGCCCCATAACTCCTACTGCTGTTATACTATCAACACTCTGCTCCTTCATAAATAGTAGAGGATCATCATGCCAGACATTCACTGTTCTGTGATCCAGCCATCCTTCCCCGCCTGAGTAGTTAATACTACAGACATAATATACTAAAAAATCAGCCAAAGCCTTCTCAAAAAGCAAGCCAGATAGCAATGCTGAATAAAAAAAGCAGGCTATTCTACTTCAGAATAGCCTGCTCTATAATTTTGCCTTTTAAATCGTAATTTGTCTCAAAATCTCTCTGCTCCCGCTGGTACCCACATCCCCATTTCTTTCCTCAGATTAATGATTTTTTCACTGTCAACTCTAAATGTTCCATCTCCATTGGCATGTAAAGTTGGTTTAAACTCACGTTTTTTGTCTACCCAAAGTTCCTCGCATTCCAAAATTACAAGGCCGTATTTATCGATATAATCAATCACCTTACATTCCAAACAAGCTATGCATTCCTTGATTAGTGGAGCCTTAACACAACTTCCCTTTTCTGCCGTTAAAGCAAATTGCTTGAATTTAGACACTTCTTCTCCGGAAGTTGTGCCAATGCCAACCACTTTTGCGGCCATGTCTGCTGATGGAATACAAAGACAACATTCTTTCGTCTTCATCATAATATTAAAAGAATGATTCCATGCTCCTGTACAAATGGCAATATGGCAAGGTGCTGCAAAGTCTATAGCCATAGTCCAACTAATAGTGCAGATGTTATTTTTACGGCCATCCTTCGTTGTAAGAAGTACAACAGGACCAGGCTCAATATAGGTAAACGCTTTTTGCAAACTATCTTTTTTCATCATTATCAAGCACCTTCTTTAAAGGGCATCCCTAGTTGCTTAAGCCACGGAATAATATCTTTCTTATCTGATATTCGTAAGCCATTTAAAATTTTTGCTTGGGGAACTTCCTTTTTTATATCTGAAATACTTTGAGCAATGCTCGACCCACCGCTGGTACAATTTGCATTTCCGCATGCTGTCATGGCTAAGAATGTAGCCGCAGCCAAAAATAAAAGAACTATTCTTTTCATGTTATCATCCCAGTATTTCATAAGCTGCTTTAATTTCTGCTATATACATAAAAGAGAAATCCTTGTCCGGAAAAGATGCTGACATAATCTCCTTATCAAGGAAGTTTTCAGGAGCAAGCTGCTGACAGAAAAATGGCTTACAGATAAATACATATTTCCCTTCAGCATAAGTCGGTTGTCCATCTATTTCCGTAAGCGTAAGTCCTGCTTTGTGTATCTTATCAGGTTCATTTGCGCCAGAATGACTACCCATATAGGCCAATGCTTTTTCATATTTTTGAAAGTCAAAATAAGTCATAGTAAAATATCCACTGGCATCAATAAATTTTTTAGTATAACGCTGAGGACGAATATAAATGGTTGCTACGGGTTTTTCACAGACATTGCCAAAGCCGCCCCAGGCTGCTGTTAACGCATTAGTGGTGCCATTGTCCTTAGCACTAACAAGATACCAATCCTTTTGACGCATACCTATAATAGGATCAATTACCTTGGTAATTCCACCTAATTCCATTTTTCTTGTTTTCATAATAAACCACCTTTCTCTTTCTTTAGACTTTTTTATTTTTATTTACAAATTTTCTTGGCGACATGCCATGATAATATTTATCAAAGGTCTTATAAAAATTAGTCGGCTCTGCATAGCCAAGCATTGTAGCTATCTCTTCTATTGTCAGTTCCGTGTTCTTTAGGAGTAGAACTGCACGTTCCATTCGTTGCCCTGTAAGGATGTTGGAAAATGTCTTGCCATATTCCTTATGGAGCAAGGAAGATATGTAATTGGGGTGATATCCAAAATACTCGGCAATATCTTTTAACCGCACCGTATCTGTATGCTCACTCATATATTGAACAATTCTGTCAGACATACGTTCACTTTTAGGTCCTACATTATTCTTCTTATATTGCCTGGCAAGCTGCATCAAAAGAGTAAGCACCATAGGTTTTAATATTTTTTGTGTATCTTCCTTCTTATCAGCATACTCAAGACAAATGGTTTCCAGCATAGAACGAAACAATCTTGCTGCACCGAAGTCAACAACAATAACCTGATTAGAAAACTCATTTGTCTCTGGAGCGAGAAAAAATTTAAATAACCTGCTATCCTCTGAAAGTGCCGGTAAAAAATCCCTAAAAAAAATATTCTTTCGAATGTGTACGCCTATAATTTTAATGTCATGGTCTTTGCTTCCTCTTATGGCATACCCGGAAAAAGGCTGCCCTATATAGCACTCGCCTTCGTGGACAACAATTGGATTATCTTCACTGTAGCTAAGTGCATCATAGTCTCCTTGGTAAGCAAAGTTCAAAAAGAAAAAATCTTGACGATGATATATTTCACGTGTCTTTCTGTCACTGCATACGCAGGCCATGATGTCCTCATCTGATTCTCCAAGCCACTGTGATATAACCTCATTACCACCGTTAATCTCTACATCCTTAAAATTCCAGCTCATTTTGGGAAAACTTTCTCCCAGCTTTTTGATTGCTTCACTAACAGTTAGTTCCCTCATTTTCTTGTCCTCGTTATCATTATATTAATTTCAGGCAAAAAGTCAGTGTTAAATATTAATATTTATACTGTCAAATTCTCATTTTTTATTATATCACATTCTATAATTAGCTAACTTTCCAGTCTCTATAATTTCTTTTTTCAAGCAACAAAAAGCCCTAGGCCACAGCAGCACTGTGTCTAAGGCTTGTATAATTTTTATAGGACATTTCTCAGAGCTCCTTATTCGGTCGCTCTTAGGTCGTAAGCGATTTGGCACTATTCTTCGCGGCGCTTACGCTTGCCAGCGAATCGGCAATCTGCTTAATATACCTGATAGGGCAAATTGATACAATTATGTAAAAGTAAGGCATAAGACATAATGCGTAATTCTGGGACAGAAGTACCGTCCCCTTGTCCCACACATTATTAATTTTACATTATATTTTGTCATTAAAATTTTCTTGAGAATTTTCCTGTATATGATAAAATGTAATTAATGAGAAGACGGTACATTTGCGTGTGCCCCTTCCGGATTTAGTGGGAATAAATCTCCACCTTCCTAGTTGGGACGGTGGAGATTTATTTGTTATTATCTAAATCTCAAATTACTCTGGCTTCAACAAGAAGCAAAGTAATACCATAGCAATTAGTAAAATAACCTCCAGTATAATTTGCACTAAGTGCAACTTAATAAGGAGTAATCCTATTTCTGCCACAGTATCACCTCCTTCCTTATCAGGAAGGAACACTGTACCGTCTCGATATTGATTATACGGGAACACTTACTTTATGACTATCTTTAAATACTTCATCAAAAGATTTTTTACTTGGTTATAAAAATTAGAACAGTAAGAGACTGTTCCCTGTCTCACTGTTCTTATTTGTAAATATCTCTACGATGACCTATGTTTAAACCCAAAATAATTATTTTACCATCGTTTATTTCTGCTAATACTCTATAATCCCCAATTCTATACCTCCACTCTCCTGTTTTGTTAGCCGTTAGTCCTTTACCATGCTGCCTTGGATTTTTACATCCCTCTAAATTTTTTCTTATCCACCCTAAAATCATATTCATCTTCAATTTTTTCTAACACGGATCTACGTACCAATTCAGATATGCTAACATTATGCATCTGAGCATATTTTTTAAATAATGTAAAATCACTGTCGTTTAATCTCAAAGAAATAGTAGTCATGATTATCGCCTTCCTTCTGTAATACATTGTATTACGCTGCGATAAAAAAGTCACAAAAGAGAGCTGGTGACTATACAGCCTTCGTATGTCCACAGCTCTCTGTATTTAGCAATCTAAAAACAGCCGGGAAGGTAGCAGAGGCTAGGCGTAACAAAAAAGTAAGACATAAGACATAATGCGTAATTATGGGATAGAAGTACCGTCCCCTTGTCCCACACTCTTAAAAATCTATCAGGAATTCTTTTTCCCTAACGCTTTATCTGCCATACCGCCTTATATAATTAACTTAGCATGTCTATTGACCAAAATCAATTACGGCTTGTTTATTCCATCTTTTTCTAGGTTGAATTTATCCTATTTTTTTGTTATACTACAAAAAAAGGAGGGAACTATAATGAACGTCAATACTAACAATTTAGTCTCTATCACAGAAGCCAATCAAAACTTTTCACGTATTGCTAGAATGGTTGATGAAAAAGGCTCTGTTGTTATTCTAAAAAATAATTCTCCTCGCTACATAATTCTTGATTTTGCTGCCGCTGAAGCTGAACAAACCGCCAACGACGAAGATGTTCTTGCTGTATCCAAAAGATTAATAGCAAAAAACAAAAAGGCTTATAAGGTTCTTGCTAGATGATACGACTGACAAAAAAGCAAATAATAATAATGCACGCACAGCTTATTGAGGAAACCGGCGGAACCAAAGGGTTAAGAGATGTACATCTTTTAGATTCCGCTTTAAATGCCCCTTTCCTTTCTTTTGGCGGCATAACAAACTTTCCCACTATTCAGCAAAAAGCAGCACGCTTAGGTTTTGGCCTAGTTAAGAATCATCCTTTTATTGATGGTAATAAAAGGATTGGTGCCCATGTAATGTTGGTTTTTCTTGCTTTAAATAATATTGAATTGGAATATACACAAGAAGATTTAGCCCATATGTTTTTTAAAATTGCTTCTAATGAAAAAACATATGAAGAATTGTTGAAATGGATTATTGCCCATCAAATTTAAAATTACAATGAACATAAATACAAAGTATATAAAAAGAGCCTTGTTTAAGTAGAACTCTACCTAAACAAGGCTCGCGTAATTGTATTAAATTCCCTAGTCTAAACCAAGTGGTGCGGTTGGCGGGACTTGAACCCGCACGAGATTGCTCCCACTAGCCCCTCAAGCTAGCGCGTCTGCCATTCCGCCACAACCGCATAGTTCCTGCCATTGGCTGGAACAATGTTTATCTTATCATACGGACAAGACAAGGTCAAGAGCCAGCTTATAGGCTACCTTTAGTAGCCACATAGACAAAGAATAAGGGAAATAAGATAATATATACCGCTGTGCTGGTTAAAAAGGAAGCAATAGTGAGATCAACCTTTAGGCTATACATCTGAGCGGCAATGACCGCATTAATACCGGTAGGCGCCGCGGCGCACAGCAAGATGGTGCCAAGCAGTACTTGATCTGTAAAAAAATTCTTCATAAGAAAATAGAAAAATACCGGCAGAATAAAAAAGCGTAGGAATAATTGGCTCAATACTCTATGGTAGTATTCGCTTGCTCTGCCAAAATCTATTAGGTACCCTACCGGCAAGAGGGCAAACCAAGCCCCAAAATGCACCATGTTTTTAAACACAGTCTCTAAAATAGCCGGCCTGGCTACGCCGTTTAACTGAAGTAATATTCCTGCCAGCATGCCTAATAAGGGTATTTGATTTTTAGTCAGGAACATTTCACGAAAGCTTAGTTTTATACGGGTTTTAGCTTCTGTTGCCTGCTGTTTGGCAGCATAATATTGGGCTATGGGAAAACAGAGAATAACCAGCAGCATATTTTGCGGCGTGGCAACCAGCTGCACATAAGCATAGCCTGCTTCGCCATATAAGATAAAAGCACTTAAGCCTGCCAATACACCTAGATTGGACAGCATACAGCTTACAATATAGGCTCCACGTTCCAGATAATCAGAGAAGCTTCTGGCGAAGGTTGCTGCACCCAAAATACCGGGCAGTATGGTAAATAATATTCCCAGCACCGGCAGCCAGAGAAGCTGCTTAGATAAATGCAGGGCCCAAAAGCTTAAGAAGGTAAGAAAGGTACATAGTCCCACCACATTTATTTTCATCATAAGATTGCAATTCTTATCATGCATGTGGCCGGTTTTCTTTAAATAATAGCCTGTCACCAAGGGCAACACTAAATCTATAAAAACAAATATTATACGAAAATAAACTGAATTCATGCAGATGTCTCCTTACTAATTTCGTATAATTATATAATAATAAAACCTGCTATGCAATTGCAGAAAACTAAATAAGCCAAGGAGGAGATATCTCCCCTTGGCTTATTTAGTAGCATTTAATACCAAGGTATCCAGCTTAATAGGCGGTACGGTTTGTGACAATAATACCAGATGCAGCTTGGGAAGCTCTTCCACCGCTATAGTGGTAAATAGGCCAAAAAGCTTACTGCTGCCCGGCAATAGCTGGCAATCATCAACCACCAAGATGAGAGGCTTAGTGAGTTGTTTTTTTAGTGCCGTAATTACAGCACCAATTTTCAGATCGTCACTGGGTAAACCGATTAAACGCAAAGCCTGACCAAGCTGAGGAGCAAATTCCATTGCATCACAGAGCTTCTGCCAAAACAAGTCTTCTTCGGAACTGGTAACGTCAATATATACGGAATCTGTCTTCGTCTTCTCCAGATACTGCTGCACAACTGTGGTCTTGCCATAGCCTGTAGACGCTACTAATACAGTAATAGGATATTCTTCTATATCCTTCAGCAAGACATAGAGCCTTTTGCGAAACAGCAAAGTTTTCTTGCGCACTCTATGCTCACCTCCCCCGTTTTCTAATCCTTGTTGTCTATATTATCAATTATTTTGGCAAAAAATACCAGTATCCAAAGGGTGAAACTAGTACTTTTTCAGCCAGAGGCTAGGCGTCGTATAATAAGCAAAAGCTACAACAAAAAAACACCCAATCCTTAAAGATTGGGTGTTTTACTACCTAGTTATTATTTAGCTAGCCAAGCACCAAAGAGAACAGAACCAATAATCAAAATTATGCCGCCGCCTAAACGAGAAGACAGCTGAGCATAGGCCATAAGAGACATCCGCTTAGAAGCACCAAGTACGGCTATATCACCACTGCCGCCTCTGTTAGCCATGCACAAGCCAGCAGTAATAGCCGCATCAATTGGATAAAAGCCTACTATTTGGCCCACAATAGCGGAACCTATAATAGCACCCACTACAATCAAGAAAGCAATGATAACATTACTTAGATTAATGGCAGCAACTAACTCATTCAAATCAGTATCTGCTCCTACGCCTACCATAATGAGCAAAACCATGGTCTTAACAAAAAAGGATTGTAGGCGTTTAGCTGCAGCCCTGGTCTTATCAGGAATAATACCAGTAGCAGCAGCTGCTGCCACGAAAATAATCATCCAAGCAAAAGGATGGATTGCAACACCAAAAACCTTTGGCAAAACAGCTTTACCCATAAGTCGTCCTAAAGCATAGAATGATACGGTCATAAAAAATGCACCAGCCAAATCTACCAATTCTGGTTTAGCTAACTTTTTGTCATTTCCTACATCTTCACCATGCCTCATAAGAGAAGCTGCCTCGCCATTACCACCAGTCAGAGCAGGTTTTATTTCACCTATCTTATTTAAAACGCCAGCTGTTATAATAGCAAAAATATTGGCAATAGTCAGAATAGTAATAGCAAAAGTATAATAGTTAGCTGCTTTATCACCTGTTACAGTCTCATAAATCTGACTTAGCGGTACAGCACCAGCACCATTGCCACCGCCCATGATAGGTAATACATAGTTTAACATAATGAGCTTAGGATTAATGCCAAACATAAGACCACCCAAAATACCCAAAATAGATGCACCAATAATGCCACCAAAAATAGCCGGTATATAACCAGCAAAAGAACGAATGATTAGCTTTCTTTCCAAGGAAAGAATAGCGCCTACAATCAAGAATATAATAAAGAAACTCAGAAAATCTACTTTACTACCCATAATCATTTTTACAGCTTTTGCATATTTATCTGGAACCATTTTATTGGTAAAAAGGAAAGCAGAAACCAAAAAAGTAAGAATCAACCCACCGCCAATATAATCATTCCAGATAGGTATTCTTTCGCCAATTTCATTACAAATAACGGCAATCAAATACATCAGAGCGAAGGTTCCAGCTAATTCTGTGGCTAAGGAACCGGTAAAGGTAGCTGCAGCAATAATAATCAAGAATGCTATACATAAATACCAATTAAGCCCAAAGAGCTGAAAGACCTTCTTTTCCACCATACCTTGTGAAGAAGTTGCTACAGTTGTTTGAGAATTATTTTGTTCTCCTGTCATTTTTTATTCTTCCTTTCTAGTTTTTATCGTGTAAACACCATAATGAACAGTTTATTTAAATTCATAGGGCTTTACTTGATGTACTACATCAATAATAGTGCCATCTCTAGCTTCAATGATACCCACAATGCGATCACCAAATTGAACAGGATCAGGTTTTCCAACCATCTTGTAGGCCATATCACGCAATTCTTCAATAGTAGTAAATGGTAAATCTACATCCTTCATTGCCTCAATTAAATCCTGGCGTCTAGGGTTAATAGCGATACCATAATCAGTAACTACTACATCAACCGTTTCACCGGGAGTAGTAATAGTGGTGCATTCTGTGCAAATAGCTGGAATTCTCCCCTGCAGCAATGGTGCAATAACAATAGTACATTTTGCCCCTGCTGCTGTGTCTGGATGTCCACCCTGAGCTCCAGTAATTACACCATCAGAACCGGTAACAACATTGCAGTTGAAATGGGTATCTATTTCCAAAGAACCTAACAGTACGAAGTCCAGCTGGTTAACGAATGCTCCTTTGTTAAAAGGATCAGCATACTCTGAAGTTGACATTTCAATATGATTAGGGTTTTTCTTAATAGATTCAATAGCTCCCAGATCAAAATCCTGAGCATCTACGATCTTATCAATAAGGCCTTCTTCCAAAAGATCCGTCATGGCCTTCGTAATACCGCCTAAGGCCAGTCCCATATGAACATTGCGTTCTCTTAGATATTTGGCCAAGATTGAGGTAGAAGCAAGTGAAGCACCACCTGCTCCAGTTTGGTAAGAAAAGCCATTTTTGAAATAAGGAGTATTAATCAAAAATTCAGTAGTATAACGGGCCATTAGTAGTTTGCGCATATCAGTAGTTGGTTTGGCTGGTCCAGTAGCGATTTTACCAGGGTCACCAATAGCATCTACTACTACCACGTAGTCAACGTCAATCATAGAAATAGAAGCTGGAATATTAGGAAATGGTACTAATGTATCTGTAATAGCTACTACTTTGTCAGCATACTGGGCATCTATCATGGAATAAGACAGAACACCGCAATCACTCTTGCCTCCAACTGCCCGACAATTGCCCTGAGGGTCACACGTAGGTGCACCAATAAAGGAAATATCCAAATGCACTTCACCGGATTCAATAGCTCGTACACGACCGCCATGGCTACGCATAATAGCAATATCACGAAGCTTGCCAGCGGAAATAGTTTCGCCAATCTTGCCACGCACACCTGAGGACTGAATACCTACGATAGTACCATCTTCAATATAAGGAACAATAGGATCATGTGCCTTGCCCAAGGAGCTGGCACAAATGGTAATGCCTTTGATGCCCATGTCATGAACTGCTTTCATGACCATGTTAACAACATAATCGCCTTCACGGAAATGATGGTGGAAGCCTAAAGTCATACCATCTTTAATACCGCATTTTTTCAAAACTTCTTGAATAGAACCTATAAGTTTAGTGTGATTAGAATCCATGTTGGTAACAGCTTTATGTGTTGCCTTAATATATTCCATTCCTTGCTTAGCGAAGGTACCTTGGAATACTTCCTTATGTGTAGCATCAAGTATTGCTTGTGGAATATCTCTGCCAACCTTGTTAATCATGTTATAGTTCCCCCTTATACACGCCTGCTGCCTTAGCCAGGTTAAGAGTTCTCTTAGCACCGTCGTAGAAGGCAATATCGATCATCTTGCCATTAACCGTAAACACACCGATGCCTTGGGCCTTCTTCTCATCAATTTCACGAACTACTTTCTCAGCAAAGATAATTTCTTTTTCCGTAGGTGTGAAGATTTCGTGGGTTGGAATAATCTGTCT
>Ga0268357_102083_pt1 | contig 10277 bp, 7 predicted proteins | sample BioMet10_FD_192466 | JGI IMG/M metagenome (GOLD analysis project Ga0268357, IMG submission 192466) | Sewage microbial communities from Oakland, California, United States - Biofuel 10 (Illumina Assembly) | ecosystem: Engineered > Wastewater > Sewage > Unclassified | place: USA: California... | reverse complement strand
GATTTCAATTCTGACAGGATTCATCCATGATTCCACCCAACTTCTAATTGCACGCTTTATGCTTGGCGTTGCTGAAGGCGGCATGTTTCCTGTTGTTCTTACAATTGTCAGTAACTGGTTCCCCAATGAGGAACGTGGCAGGGCAAATGCCATTGTTATCTTATTTGTTCCTGTAGCGGCAATTATAACTGGGCCTCTATCTGGCTATATTATCTCAATTTCTGATTGGCGCTGGCTGTTTATTGCGGAAGGAATCGTGTCCTTATTAGTACTGGTTCCCTGGCTCTTGATGGTTAGCGACCGGCCCTCAACGGCTGCTTGGCTGAGCAGTGAAGAAAAGAAATACATTTTGCAGCGCTTGCAGGACGAACGTGATCGTTTGAGTAAAAACACTATAAAGCAAGCTTCGTTAAAAGATATATTGCCTAATAAGACCATGTGGAAACTGATTGGACTGAATTTTTGTTATCAGTCAGGAATTTATGGCTTTGGTATGTGGCTGCCGACACTGTTGAAGAATCTTACCCATTCTGGGATGAACCAGATAGGCTGGTTGTCTGTTTTACCTTATGTAGGATGCGCGATAGGTATGTTGACCATTTCCAATATGTCAGACCGTACGGGACGTAGAAAGATATTTGTTATAGTACCACTCCTGGGGTTTGCTATTTGTCTGCTGCTATCGGTTAAGGTGCAGGAATATATTTGGCTATCTTACGCTTTTCTTGTTGGTTGTGGATTTTTCTTACAGGCGGCTGCAGGCGTTTTCTGGACAATTCCGCCGCGTTTGTTTAGCCAGGAGGTTGCAGGAGGCGCGCGTGGGGTCATTAATGCACTGGGGAATCTGGGTGGTTTTGTTGGCCCCTATGTGGTTGGTTTGCTTGTACAGCTCTATAGCTATGATATGGGAATCTACAGCTTAGTTGCTTTGTTAGCTCTTGGAGCAGCACTTACCATGAGCCTGCCTGATTCAGTAGATGAAGTAAAAGCGGACGTTTGAATAATGGCTAAAGATTATTAAAATCTCTGAGAGAATAAGAGGAGAATATTAAAATGAGAAGAATTTTACCTTCCATGCATTTCTTGGAAAATTTTATGCCGATTATGGCGAATGAGCAATTTGCCGTTGAGCTGTTAAAGCAAGCCTCAGAAATTGGTTTTTATCAAGGGGTGGAGTTGGGGTTCATTGAAAACAAAACTTGTCAGTTGACCATACGAGATATTGTTGAAGGACGTGGCTGGCAGCTGACCCAGTGGTGTTCGCCAAAGATAGCAGATAAAGGATTATCATTATCAAGTCTTGATGCTTCGGAGCGTAGAAAGGCGGTCGATTATGCGATAGAGCTGCTGGCTGGCTGTGTAGAAACCGGGGCTTTGCGTATTGGTCTGCAGTCCGGCCCTGATGTAGGGGAGGCGTTACGCAACGACGCTAAAAAAGCCTTGCAAGAGTCTTGTCTGGCGATTTCTAAAGCGGCGGAGCAATATAAGGGATTATATCTTTTGATTGAGCCGTTGGACCGATTTGTACATAAGAAACAGCTATTAGGTCCGATAAAGGAAACAGTAGAATGGTTTGCTGATTTGAAGCGGCAGTGTAATAATTTTTATATTCATTGGGATAGTGCACATGAAATGTTAGGTGGAGCAGATCTCAAGGACTCTGTACGACTTTCTGCACCATATTTAGCACAGTTCCACCTTTGCAATTGTGTTAATATACCAGGGCATCCATATTACGGGGATCATCATATGGATGTTGGCGTAGCTCCAGAATATAAGACCTGGGGTTATTTGACGCCGGAAGTCGGTGCAGGAATTTTAAAAGAAGTAGAAGGCTTCACGTCGTGCGATGGTATTGAGAACACCTATTGTGCACTGGAGGTAAGGGCACACTTGGCGGATGACTTATGGGCTAAAGAAAAATTAATCCGGGCTTTTTTGCAAAAAACCTTTGCTTTAGCCGGAATCGCGTATACAGAATAGGAGTAGAATGGCCGTATGAGATATTTGCTAGGAATTGATAATGGTGGAACGTTTTCTAAGGCAGCTATATTTGATGAAACTGGACGGCAAATAGCAGTAGCAAGTGAGCAGACAGATGTTATTATTCGTTCAGGCGGCTGGCGTGAACGTGACATGGAAGAGCTATGGCAGGCTAATGTACGTGCGATTAGCAGAGTCCTAAGGTTGAGCGGGTTAAGGTCTGAGCAAATAGTGGGTATTTCTTTTTCTGGACATGGTAAAGGGATATATGCAGTAGATGAAAATGGCAGGCCTGTAGGAATGGGAATCTTGTCTACTGATACGCGGGCCTGGCAATATCCTCAAAAATGGGAAAAGGACGGTACCGCCTCCAAGGTTTATCGGCGGACTTGTCAGCGTATTTTGTCATGTCAGCCACCAGCTCTTCTAGCATGGATGAAAGACCATATGCCAGATGAATATAGACGTATTCGCTATGTTTTTTCGGTAAAGGACTATCTTCGTTTTCGTATGACGGGTGAAGCTTATGGGGAATATAGTGATTTTTCCGGAGCAAACCTCATTGATTTTGAATCAAAAAATTATGCGCGCTCCTTACTCGAATTGTTCGGCTTGCCGGAGATTTTCGATAAACTTCCTCCATTACGTTTCTCAACAGATATTTGCGGCAGGGTGACTAAGGAAACAGCGTCCTTGACGGGATTATCGGAAGGGACGATAGTGGCTGCCGGGATGTTTGATGTAAATGCTTGCGGAATTGCCAGTGGTCTGATTGATGAAACCCATCTCTGTATGATTGCTGGTACCTGGAGCATTAATGAATTCCTGTCGCGGCAGCCCATCAGGGATAAGAGCGTATCATTGAATTCTTTTTTTTGCATTCCTGGTTATTACCTGGTTGAAGAAAGCAGCCCAACTTCAGCCGGTAATATGGAATGGTTTTTGCGGAGGGTAATGCAGGAGGAGCGAGAGACGGCCTCAAAGAAGCAACGTTCTATTTATGATCTTGCAAATGAATGGGCAGCCTCGATTCATCCAGAAGATAGTGATTTGCTTTATTTACCTTTTTTAAATGGGTCACCAGACAATCCACGTGCGAGGGGGTCTTTTATCGGGTTGACCATGGAGCATACAAAAAGGCATATGCTTCGAGCAGTTTATGAAGGGATTGTGTTTTGCCACGTTATGCATGTGAAACGTCTTTTGCGTAATTGTCCTATGCCTGAATGCATACAGCTATCAGGCGGAGCTGCAAATTCACCGGTTTGGGTGCAGATGTTTGCTGATGCGCTGCAACTGCCTGTAGAAACTGTAGCTGGAAAAGAACTGGGGGCATTAGGGGCAGCTATGGCGGCTGGGATTTGCAGCGGGATTTATCGGGACTATGCTGAAGCAGTTCAAGCCTGTGTGCATTTTACCGGCATAACGATGCCGCAGCCTGCCTGTAAGGAAATTTATGCACGTCAGTATCGTAATTTTATCCGAGCAGTGGAAGTTTTGCAGGAATTTTGGAATCAATTGGAATAGGGAAGAACCCTGGAAGCGCATTTAGACAATTTGGAAGATTGCCGTTTACAGCAAAGAGGTTTTGGAGAAATACATGAAAATAGCTTCTCCTACACTGATGCTAAAAAAACAGCAGCCATTGAGTGGGCTGCTGTTTCTTTAATATGAAGCTCTTTTGATAAACGAGGTTGGCACTTCTATGATCCTGGCTTTTGGTACAGGAGAGTTATTACGTTGTTGTTGAAGCTTATCCAGCAGCGTTTTCACCGCAAGTTCACCTAGTTTTTTGGAATTTTGGCTGATGCAGCTGATGCCGGGCCGAAAGATTTGCATCCATTCCAAGTCCTCGTAGGTTCCAACACCAAAATCCTCTGGATAATTGTAATCCATTTGTTGTAGTATAGTTAGAAGCTGAATGAGAACCTTAGCGTTCATAGAGAAGAAGCCGATGCGTTTTGTCTTCCTATTTTGCATAATAGTGTATAATTCTTCTTTTAATGCCGAGGATGATGACTCGTTAACAATGAGTAAATGATGGTCATCTGTATAGTGCATAGCGCTGTTAAAGCCATTGTACCGCAAGAGACGTGTACTGATTTTTTGAATAGGCCAGCTGACAAAATAAAGCTCGTCATACCCATTTTTCTTCATATCCTGGATAAAGCTCTTCACAGAAGAAAAATTATCGGTTACAATCGTATCAATACGTGTTTCTTTAGCCTGGCGGTCCAGCAGGACCACATTTTCATTAGATAAGACCTTGTAAATAGGGCTTTCGGGGTTGATGGGATTAATGATGAGTCCTGCGGTATCCTGTTGACGAAGTTTGTTGATATTGTCTAGTTCGACGGCATCGTTGTTTGAGGCATTGGTAAAGATAACAGAATAGCCGGCTTGTCCACATGCCTCATAGATGCCTGACAGGACGGTGGAGGTGAAGGGATTTGTGATATCTACAACAGATACGCCAATCGTGCGCGCTTCATTTGTTGCTAACTGGTGTGCGACATTGCTTGGTTGATAGTTTGTATTTTTAATGATCTCGGTAATGCGTATACGTGTTTTTTCAGACATCTTTGAAAAATTGCCGTTCAAATAATTAGAAATGGTGGCCGTAGATACACCAACTAATTGGGCAACATCATTGATTGTGATTTTAGCCATTTATAGAATCCTCCTGTTTTGGGATTATGCAGCTGTGTTGAAAGTAAAGCGCTTAACCTTAATTATAACATGATAGTTTAAAATTTGCCATAGAATGGCTTGCTCTTTGTTATTCAGCATTGCTATCATTTTGAAATATTTGCGAGGTTTGGCATTTAAATCGACCTGGGAGCGACAAGCCGGAATAGAAACCCTTAGACTATTTAGAACTGACTAAGAACAGGATAAGCTGTGGATGCTTGAAGTGAGGCGTAATTAGAACCTAAACAATTATAAATTAACTAGATAAAAAGATGGCTCTGTAAGCGTATTTGAGATACGTTTACAGAGCCATTAGTTATTATCCTATGCTCAAGGCCTTTTCATTTAAGATATTTGGGCTGCCAAAGTGTTTTGTTCTCTCATCTTTTTTACCTTGCTTTCCGGCATATCAAATTCGTAGTTCCAAGGATCTTTCCTGCATACGCCGTCCGCAAAAGGAACAAAGATCGATACTATGGCGGAAATGGTAAGGAGATGCAGATACCAGAGATAGGGGATAATTTCTACCGGTGCGACTTTGACACCGGCCGCAAATGCAAGTCCTCCTGCCATAAGTAGTTGCGTACAGTAAGGTAGTACGCCGTCAATGATGCAGGCAAAAATATCTAACAGGGAAGCGGTACGCCTTGGATCAATCTTGAATTCGTTAGAGAATTTTTTAGCAATGGGACCGTTGATGATGATCGCTATAGTATTATTAGCGATGGCAATGTCGGTAATACTTACCAAAGCAGCTACACCTATTTGGGCGCTCTTATTGCCGGTCATTAGTTTTCTTACCTTGCTGATAAGGAAGTTAATGCCACCGGCCTCTGACATCATGCCGGAAAGGCCGCCGACAAACAAAGACATCAAGAAAACTTCGGTCATCCCTAAGAAACCATCATAAATACCCTTGGCAAAAGTAAGCATGGTCAAATCACCGTAGATGATGCCGATGAATCCGGCCACGAATATGCCCCCTATAAGCACTTCGAAGACATTTATTCCCATCAAGGCTAACACTAGTACAAAACCGTAAGGAATAACCTTGACAATATTAAAGGATAACTCTCCCATCGAAACACTGGTTTCCGGTGAACCAAAAATACCAAACAAGATAAGTGAACCTAAGGCAGCGGGTATTGCGATTATTAAGTTCATCCTGAATTTATCGCGCATCTCTACATTTTGCGTTTTAGTAGCAGCAATGGTAGTATCAGAAATTACGGATAAATTATCGCCAAACATAGCGCCGCAAACCATAGCGCCTAAGACCATGGCTACGTTCAGGTTAGCCTTTTCGGCTATACCCATTGCTATAGCTCCCATGGCGCCAATGGTACCAACAGAAGTTCCGGTGGCCATGGAAATGAAAGAAGAGATGATGAACACTCCGGCGGTGGCAAATTGTACAGGAATGATGGTCAGGCCGAGGTTAACCGTACTTTCAACTCCGCCCATGGCACTTGCCACTCCTGAAAACGCACCTGCGACCAGGTAAATGCCGCACATCATAATGATGTTGCTATCACCACAACCTTTAAGGAAAATGTCCAGCTTGGCGTCAAAATTTCCTTTTATGATTAGAAAAGCAGAAATGATGGCTATCAGCATTGCTACAGGGGAGGGAAACTGATAAAAAGGATCTTCTACTCCCATGAGTAGTAATGTCATGCCTACACCGAAGTAAATTACAATGAAGAGTATCAGGGGAATTAATGCTTTGCCACTACTTTTTTGTATGTCGGTCATTTTATGGCTTCTCCCTTCTTATTACCTACTGTTTCAATAATTTACATTGTTAGTCCAGGTGCTCAGATTTTTTTACCAAAGATTTTTAAATAATCAGAGTTGGCTCTAAAATGATTGGCCATAATTGAAAGAAATTCATAGCCAACATGAGAAATAAGATTAGCCGTAACTTCATTATGGTCGTAAGTAGGCAACATTTCCACCATATCGAAAGCTACAAAATGTAAATCTTTAATGTCTCTGACTAACGAAAGAGCTTCATGACTGTTGAATCCTTCTACTTCTACCGTGCCGGTGCCAGGAGCACAGGATGGATCGACAAAATCAATATCAAAGGTGAAGAAGGTCAGATTATTGCCGACGCGTTTTCTAATCTGATTAGCAACTTCCTTTAATCCCATCTCCCGCATTTCTTGAGCTGTAATGACCTGAAGTCCCAGATCAAGAGAATCCTTGACCTCGTTGGGATGATACATTGAACCTCTGATGCCTATGGAAATGGAATGGGACGGATCGATGAGTTTTTCTTTAATAGCCCAGCGGAAGGGCGTACCATGATTATATTTGAGACCAAAAGGTTCGTCATCAGTATCGGCATGGGCATCAAAATGTACCAGGGAAACCGGGCCGTACTTTTTAGCTACCGCCCGCAGTTCGCCTAAAGTGATAGAATGATCGCCGCCCATACAGATAGGAACTACTCCGGCATCCAGTACCGTGTACAGATTTTCCGCAATCAGCCGGTAAGTTTCTTCAATATTACCAGGTACGACCGGAAGATCGCCATAATCAATGCCTGAAATGTAATCAAAGATGTTGATTTTGAAAATAGGATTATGGCGTCTAACCATAACAGAGGCATCACGAATAGCTGCCGGGCCAAAACGCTGGCCGGTACGATAGCTTCCGCCAGTATCAAAGGGAATGCCAATCAGGGCGACATCGACGTCTTTCAAGTCGGTGATATAAGGTAGACGCATAAAGGTGCGAACCCCACAAAACTTAGGTGCCTTCAGAGAGTCAACCGGATAGTACTTTTTCATTATATAAATTTCCTCCTTTATATTCTGAGTTGAAATCTGAGCTGCTATCAGCTGTATAGCAGTCAGAAACCTGAACAAGCGCAGAGTCGACTGGCACTTTTACTATGATTCAAATTATACTGTTAGTTCCTTTATAGAACAATTACTCATCTTGTTAATCTTTAATAGGGAAAATACTACCGTCATAATGTTCAATTAAATCAAAATAATTTCGCTATATGAAGGACAAGTTAAGCTGTTTTGGCATAATAAAAGACCGGTCTATAAAGTGTAATGGCCCCCATAAGTTAGACCTAAGATCTAACTTATGAGGGTCATATTCAAGACCAGTCTTTAATTTAACAGTTTATAGTTTCCAGAATAGCTGCAGCAGCTGCATTCTGCTAGTAATGTTGAGTTTAGTGAAGATATTATTCAAATGCTTTTTGGTGGTAAAAATACTGATGCTTAGCTTTTCGCTTACTTCCGCCGTTCTGTAATTATTAACAATTAACAGCGCTACTTCAATTTCCCTTTTAGTAAGGCCGTATTCTTCCAACTTACTATATTTGTGTTTTAGCTTGTCGTTCATAGCGGCATTTTCACGAATCATCCGCAGCTCCAGATGATCTTTAATGATATCCCAGATATATACGTCCCGGTCGGTAAAATCACCCTGCTCCTGGGTTTTAAAAAAGGTTATCTCTGAGATTAACATACCTTTATTAGCCAGGATGATACCGCCGCCATAGGGAACATCGTAAGGCTTTAAAAAAGATTTGTAAACGTCCGTGCTTAGCCTGATTTCATCAGACATAAGGTCAGTATCACGGTAAGCGAAGGTCTTATGTAGATTTAGAGCGACCCTGCCATACTCACATTGCAAAACACTTTTTTCGTAGGCATTAGCAAAGTCGGAACTAACGTTGGCAAAAATTGGTTTCACTATGTGGGGGATACCGCCTTCTTCCAGCACGTGGTAAAACATTGCTTTTTCGTAAGGAATAAGCATTTTAATTGCTTCGAGAAAATGGCTGCGCATTTCGTCAGCATCTTCAATGGAATTAATAATATAAATAATATCATTAATCCGTATCCATTCTTTGTGCTCTAGCATTCTATCCCTCCTAACGGTTTCAGTTTAGCATATATAAATAAAAAAATCTAGCTTTAGATTATTAAAAAAGGAGTAGGATAGGTGAACTAAAGGAGTAGGGCGTATAAGAAAGATTAACCTGCCGCTGAATTGATTTTACCCGTCCGGATTCCTTAAAATATAGGTGAGCTTAAAAATAGATGCTTTGTTAAAGCAGATTAAAATTTAAATATTTAATTTAGCATCAGGAATTAGTTTTAGGGAGAGGAGTTGATTCCAACGAGAGCAGCATGGGCAGAAGTAAGTATAAGTGCCATCCGAAAAAACTATCAATTCTTAAAAGGAAGACTAGCTCCCGGAACCAAGGTCATGGCTGTAATCAAAGCGGATGGATATGGTCACGGGATGATCAAAACTTCGGCAGTACTTACGGAAGAAGGGGTTGATTATTTTGCCGTAGCCATTATTCAGGAAGGAATTACCCTTCGTGAGCAGGGATGCCGCCTTCCCATTCTGATTCTTGGTCATACTTTTGATGAGGACTTTGAAGATTTACTTAATTATAGGATTACTCCTATGATTGATACCTTAGAGCAGGCAGAGAAGCTGAATGAAGTTGCCGGAAGGCTTCATAGGGTTTCCCCGGTTCATCTGAAAATTGATACCGGTATGGGGCGTTTGGGTTTTCTTCCTAATGAAGAAACGGTTAAAGCCGTTTCTCGCATCTCCAAACTGCCGAATCTGGTATTAGAAGGTATTTTCTCACATCTGGCTACCAGCGAACAGATTAAAGATTCAGTGTATCTGCATCAGCAGCTAAAAGTATTTAAATCTTTCCTCTCACAGGTTAAAACTGCCGGGGTTGAGGTCCCGTATATCCATTTAGGCAATAGCGCGGCCATCCTGCTTTACCCGGAAACGCATTTTAATATGGTACGTCCTGGTACTTCAATTTTTGGGGTTTACCCAGGGGCGGAACTACGCCTGGTAAAGGAGATTCATTTAATTCCGGCCATGTCCATCAAGGCCAGGTTGGCCAGGGTAAGAAGAGTCCCTGAGGGAACGAAGGTAAGTTATTCCTGCTTGTATGAGACTAAGAGGCCTTCTGTGTTAGGCGTTGTTCCGTTAGGATGTTCTGATGGTATTTTCCGCAGTCTGGCCAATAAGGGCTATGTTCTTTTTCATGGGCAAAGATGTCCGATGATTGGTGATGTCTGTATGGATCAGTTCGTTATTGACCTTACGGAGATTGATAACCCCCAAGTAGGGGAAGAAGTTGTCTTGGTAGGTCGTCAAGGAAATGCATCAATCGCTGCAGAAGATTTTGCCGGCGCGGCGGGAACTATCGCCATAGAATTGCTTACCGGTCTTGGTAAAAGGATGCCTGTCAAGTATATAGAATAAGCCAGACTAATTTAAATCAGCTAAGCAACATTAAAAATGGCATCAGACAAGGCTTAAGGTATTTTACTTTTAAAAATTCATGAGCCAGAAAGGGCTGCTTTGCACCTAAGATTTATCGGCCATAGTATGGAGCATGACGGCATATATAAGGAGGTAGATAAGGCTTTGGTATTGGTGGGTGTTTTAATGGGCGGTCTTACAAGTTTTAACTAAGTTTATAAGACCAGCTATAAAAAGTCAAGCTGAATTTATCAAAAAGATGAAAAATTAAGAGACATCATTTTTAGACACCACAAAAAGCCTTCGCAATTAAGCCAAGGCGCGCT
>Ga0268357_102079_pt1 | contig 10290 bp, 6 predicted proteins | sample BioMet10_FD_192466 | JGI IMG/M metagenome (GOLD analysis project Ga0268357, IMG submission 192466) | Sewage microbial communities from Oakland, California, United States - Biofuel 10 (Illumina Assembly) | ecosystem: Engineered > Wastewater > Sewage > Unclassified | place: USA: California... | reverse complement strand
TATGCCGCTGGGTGCAGTGGTCTATGCACTGTTCTGTACCAGACGTTATGGCTGGGGCTGGGATAAATTTTTTGCAGAGGCTAATACCGGCGAGGGCATCAAGATACCGACCGGACTGCGTTGGTATATGGCCTATGGACCAATTGTGATTGTGCTGTTCCTGTTCGTGTATGGTTATTATGAGAAATTCTTTATGTAAGACCTTAGACGTTAGTATCGTAACTGAGAAAATAATATAATTGTCCTAAAATATAACAAAGGATACCTTCCTTTGTTATATTTTTTTACTTTACATATTACAAGAAAATAGTATAATTTACTTAGAAAATTATAAAAATAAGGAAGCGAATGTTTGAAATGATACATAATACAAAATACAAAGGGGAGTTAATCATGCATGGGAAAAAGTTAGCAGGGGAAATTGTTTTAGGCCTGCTTTTGACTACCATGGGAACTGGTACCGCCGGTGCAACTATTACTAATGGAACTTATAATGACTACCAGGGTGATATTAATGCGGCATCAGGCAAATTTGTCAAAGCAACCGGAAATGTTGAAATAAATGTTAATGGTGATGTTAATTATATTACTGCCGCAAGTGAGGAAGCACTCAGAACTAATGCTGATGCCATTTCTATAAATCTTAATATGAATAATCATAATTTAACCATGGGTCCTGGCGGCCGACTTACCGCTATGTATAATAAAGACACTGCAATTAATATTTTGGATGCGTACGATATTACGGCAGCTAATTTGTCGGTGAATGACTATAATGTTATTTATGGCGAATCTGCTACCGGAACTACTAAAATACAGAGTAACCATGATGTAAAAATTACAACCTCAACAAAAAATCACCCAACAGTATGGGTCGGTTATGGTTGCGGACTGGATTTGTCTGCAGGAAATGATATGTTGTTAGCTGCAACTTATAAAACGGCAACGGGCGCTGAAAATAATGTTATGAATATTAATTCCGGCTCTACAGCTACATTGACGGCGGGGCATGATCTTTCTCTGTCTAATCAGGGTACAACATATCCAATTTCTTATTTAAATGACGGCAAATTAGTAGTGGTAGCTGGTCATGATTTTAATATGAATTCTGCTACAGGCTCAAATATTTATGCACAGAACAAAAGCGATATAAAAATATCGGCTGCCAATGATGCAACATTTTATGCTCCTGATAATAGTGGTATTGGCCTGGAAGCAGATACTAATGCTACAGTAACAGCAGGAAAAGACATTACGCTTACCACTGGTCATAATCCATATTATGTTTATAATGGCTGTAGTTTGACTTTAACTGCAGCTGAAAACCTTAAAGTGACTGTGACCGGTAGTGATACAGGCGGTGCATATGCTAGCGGGAAGAATGCTAAGGCTACTTTAACGGCTACAAATGGAACGCTGGATATTACCAGTCTGTCCGATACTACCGCTACCGTGATTTCCGATAGCGCTGCCACTACTACCATTAAGGCAGCCAAGGATATTACCATAGGCGGTGGTACTAGAAGGGCATTACGTGCTCAGGGAGGAACAATAGATGTTACTTCCGAAACCGGCGAGATTAATTTGAGTGCTACCAGTACAGTTGGTAATATTAACGCAGGCATTTATACAAATAAAAAAAATGATATTAGAGGCACTGTGACATTACACAGCAATACTAATATTTCTGCTGTAACAGCTGGTGTACAGACTGATAGTGGTGATGTGATATTTGACAAAAATGTAACTGTAACTGAGGCAGAAAAGGGTCTTTTGGCGAAAAATACCGGCACCATAACTGTTGGTGGCAATGCTAATTTAACATCATTGCAAACTAATATACTTGCCAACAATGCTACCGTAACTGTTGGCGGCAATGCCGATCTAACCTCTTCAGGAAATGGTATTGAGGCAGATACCAGCACCGTAACTGTTGGTGGTAACGCTAATTTGACATCGTCATTAGATAATATTCTTGTGAAAAATGCTACCGTAACTATTGGCGGCAATGCTGATCTAACATCTTCAGGAAATGGTATTGAGGCATATACCGGCATCGTAACAGTTGGTGGCAATATTAGTTCAACAGCTTCGCAAACCAATATCCTTGCCAACAATGCTACCGTAACTGTTAATGGCGATGCCAATTTAACAGAAGCAGAAACTAACGTTGCTGCAGATAATTCTAAAGTAACTGTGGGTGGCGATGCTAATTTAACAGCTTCTGACACAAATATTGCAGCCAATACCAGCACTGTGTCTATTGGCGGTACTGCTAATTTAGCATCATCCAAAACTAATGTTGCTGCAGATAATGCTACCGTAACTGTTAATGGCGATGCTAATTTAACAGCTTCTGACACAAATATTGCAGCCAATACCAGCACCGTGACTATTAGTGGTGATGCCAATTTAACAGCTTCCAAAATTAATGTTGCCGCAGATAATGCTACCGTAACTCTTGCTAAAAATGTTACTTTAAGCGGATCTGACACGGCAGCCATTGCAGCTACTAATGCAGGCAAGGTTACAGCAACTGACAGTGCTTCTGCTAAGAAGATTACGGGGGCTATCACCTCTGACGGTGCAGGCTCTACTGTGGCTGCTAACTTCCTTAATGGCGATTCTTATTTAATCGGTACTACGACTGTTTCTAACGGTGGCGCTATTAACTTGGATTTTGCTAATGGCGGTGTTTGGAGTGTAACAGGTACTAGTTCCCTAACAGACCTGGTTAATAATTCTAAGGTGAATATGCGCTACACAGGCAATAACACTAGCGAGACCATTACCACTGCTAATTTATCAGGTAATGGTTACTACATCATGAATACTGATCTGGAGTCTTCTTATAATACTAAGAATGTGCAAAATAGTGGAGACAAGCTGGTCATTACCAACTCCTCTTCTGGGAACAATATTTTAGATTTAAGAGATATCAGCTTAACTACTAAGCTGTCCAGCCAGGGCTATTTGCTCTTGGTAGAGGATCAGTCCAATGGTAGCGCAACCTTTACCGGCAAGGACCTGGTTCATGGTGGTATTTTTAAGTACAAACCGGTAATCGTTACAATAGATCCAACAGACTACACAGGCTTTACCAGTGGCGCCAAGAACTGGTACCTGACAGGTTTTGAACGGATGGTGGAAGTGTCCGACAACACTAACGTTACCTTGGGCATGGCCGAAACTCGCTATGGCAACTACTTCATGGACAATGACACACTGCTGAAACGCTTGGGAGAGCTGCGCATGCTGAAGTCCGAGCCTGAGAATGATGGTGTCTGGGCAAAATACAGACATGGCGTGATGAACGGCAAGAAATTCGACGGCAGCTTTACCACCTTGCAGGTAGGTTATGACAAGAAAACCTCACAGAAGAGATATACAGGCGCGGCTTTCAGCCACACCAGCAACAGCTTTAACCTGGACGTAAGCACAGGTGAAGGCTCCATGGATGTTCTGACAGTCTACAACACCTGGCTGGGAGACAAGAACCACTACTTTGACATCGTGGGCAAGGTAGGCAAGATGCGTGGAGACAGTAGCTATTGGGATAGCCTCTATCCGGAGACAGGAGATTATGGCAGCTGGTTCTACAGCATAGGCGGCGAGTATGGCCGCAAGAACATCAACAATGCCAACGGCTGGTACTACGAGCCGCAGGCTCAGCTGACACTGGGCAGAATCAACAGCAGCGAATACACCACAAGCCTGGGAACAAAGGTGCATCTGGATGCCATTACCAGCGTATTAGGGCGCATAGGAGTAACCGTGGGTAGAGAATACAACAGAGACAATCCTGCTAAGCACAGTAATGTCTATGGCAAGATTAATTTACTGCATGAATTCCGCGGCGATGTAACAACAGGACTGTTGGATAGCTACGGCGACAGCTACAGTCCTACTGCCGAGTATGGTGGCACCTGGCTTAATGCGGGTATAGGCGCAACGGTAAACTTTAATAAGTATACGCATCTGTATCTTGATTTGGAGAAGAACTTTAGAGGCTCAGTAAGCTCTAAGTGGATTGGACAGATTGGCTGCAGATGGACTTGGAAATAAGTTAAAAGTGAGCCAAAGGGACGCGTCCCTTTGGCTCTATGGCTCAATAGATAGGAGACAATATGGTCAATGACATAGGCAGCTCTGTAAAATATAATAGAATACTGGGCTTGTGCAAACGTTTCTTGAATGGAGATATTATTAATAAACAAGCTGAAGCAGAACGTTATCAGGTTACCGAAAAATCTATTCAGAGAGATATAGATGATTTGCGGTCGTTTTTTGCCGAAATGGATATTGATGAGGATTCCAACCGAGAACTAATTTATGATCGTCAACAAAAAGGTTATCGCCTTATTGGCAATAGCGCTGTGGAATTGTCAAATAGTGAAGCACTGGCAGTATGCAAGATATTGCTGGAAAGTCGTGCTTTTACCAAAAGAGAAATGTATGGCCTTATTAATAAGATTGTTAATGGTTGCGTACCCAAACGTAATTTGAAACAAGTCAATGAGCTCATCATTAATGAAAAGTTTTATTATAGCGAACCTCATCATAAGCAAATGATTGTTTCCAAGCTGTGGGACCTTGGCAAGGCCATTCATGAGCATAAAGCGATAGAGGTAGAGTACGTCAGAAAAGATGGAAATTTGGTTAAAAGGGTAATTGAACCGGTAGGTTTAATGTTTTCCGAGTATTATTTTTATCTTGCTGCCTTTATAGAGAACATAGATAAAGCTAGTGAGTTTACCGATAAGGATGATGTATTCCCTACAGTTTATCGCGTTGACAGGATAAAGAAATATCATGTTCTAGATAAACATTTTGCAGTACCATATTCCAATCGTTTTCAAGAAGGCGAATTTAGAAAAAGAGTACAGTTCATGTACAGCGGTACATTGCAAAAGATTAAGTTTGAATATACCGGGCCTGCCATTGAGGCTGTGTTAGATCGGTTGCCCTCAGCAGAAATAGAAAAACATGTAGGAAAAAGATATGTTGTAAAGGCAGAGGTTTATGGCACCGGCATTCAGCAATGGTTGAAAAGCCAAGGCAGCATGGTAAGAGTGTTAGAGCCTCAAGAATTGGTAGACATTATTGTTAGTGATCTAGATAAATGTAGAAAATATTACAAATGAAAATTTTAAAATATGCCAAAGTGCTTAAGCACTTTGGCATATTTTTTTTGTGTGTAAAAAAGTATTTGCCTAAAAATTATGAATTTATAAACAAACATCACATATGGACAATGATTGTCCATGCATGAGTGCTACAATTCCACCAGAGAATGTTGATGAAGATAGTAAATTGTTAAGGTAAGATGCGGAATAAGGCAAAGGGAATTACAAGATTAAAATTTAAAAAGAAAGAGGCGATTTACATGATGGACACTGCTAATAGTTATGACAAAGAATATAGCGAGCAGAAGTTCTTTGAGAAGATTACAGGTTGTGCTGCTCAAATAGGTATGGAACTTGTCTATAAGGCTTTGCAGCTTTATTACGTAACGCAGCGACCTGATTGTCCTTGGAAAATTAAGGCTGGTATTTTCTCAGCTTTGGCTTATTTAATTTCGCCACTGGATCTTATTCCGGATATGACGCCTGGAATTGGCTATACGGATGATTTAGGAGTAATTGGAGCAACATTGCTAATGGCTCAGATGTACATAGACGATGAAGTACAGCAAAATGCATATACAAGATTGGTTACGATTTTTGGCGAAAAGTTGGTTAGAAAGGTAAGAGGATAAGGAAAATACTGTGGTCATAAATAAATTTGACTAGGACAAAAGTGAACTTTAAAAATTTGTAATGATTGCCATTATTAGCTACATAATACTACTTAGTTAAAAGGTTCTGGACATTGTCCAGGACCTTTTTGAGGCAAGATACCGAAACTAAGCAACGATAAATTAGCACCATTGGTGTTAGCGCAAGCACCAAAGGTGACACATTAATCTGATGGAAAATAATATAATTAATGAGAAGGAAGTGTCTATTGTGTGGCAAAACGAAACATATAAGAAATTAGGCATCCGTATAGCCTATATTAGAAAGCTACGTGGCTGGGATCAAGATAAATTGGCCCGGGAAGTAGGCCTTACCAGTTCATACATTTCTAAAATTGAAACGGGCAATCGTAGTGGTGTGTCAATGGACACCTACGCATCAATAGCAGATGCTCTTGGCATACCACTTTGGAAACTGGTCAAGATTGATGAAGAGTAAAGCTTGGGAAACAAGCACTTGTAAAAGTGTAAAAAATATTTGGAAAAGAGGATGATGTTATGGTGAACCGAAAGCTTTTGGCGTGTGCAGTATTGGCAACATTAATGAGTGGGGCAAGTGTTGCCAGTGCTGCATCAATTCAGGGAACAACAACAGTAAATAATAGTAATAATCAATCTAGTGATAAAAAATGGTATTCCAGCATCACAGTAAAAAATGATGGTACCAGTCTGCCGCTTGATACTGCCAAGGTTTATGGTGTTACTGATACTACTGTGATAACAACTGATGGCGCAACAATTACGGTGACTGCATTAGGCAGTAATTTAGCCAGTGCTACAAATAAATCAGTTTATGCTTATGGCTTAAATAATGAAGCAGGCGGTGCCGGAATTGAAGTAGCTGATTCTACCTATCCTCTATATAGTGTTGGTACGACTATTAACATGAAGGTTGACAGTACAGGCGGAGTAGCGGTGGCTGATTCCACTCATGACGCTCTTTCTGATGGATACGCTTATGGTATAAATAATACCAATGCTACAGTGGGCGTATACGGAGGCTTGGTGCTGAATGTCACTGGAACCGGCGGTAGCGCAACAGGTGGCACAACCGAAATGAATATGCATGCTTATGCAAATAGTCTAGTCTATGGTATATATAGTTATGGTGCAGATGGTACTAAAACTACAATATATGGACCGGCAAATATTACAGTCAAGTCCATCGGTGGAACAACTACTACAAGTAATGGAAATGCCTCTACTTATGGTAAAGCTACTGCTTATGGAACTAGTGGCCTGGTTGCCATCAGTAAAGGCATAGAATCTAAATCAGAAGATGGTAATCTCATTCTAAACGTAACAGCTCAAGGTACTTCTTCTAATGGTGGTATTAGTGATACCAGTGCAGAAGCCCATGGATTGGATTCTGGCAATACTGTAAGCGGTAATGCTGATATAACAGTTGCAGCAATAGGTGGTACTTCTACCAGTCTGGGCAGTACTGGAGATTCTGATGCAAGTGCCGATGCAGAAGCCTATGGCATGGAGGCAAGTAGCGGAACTAGTTCTATTGGTGGCAATACCACCATTACTGTTACAGCGACAGGAGGGAAGGCGACTGGCGGCAGTAATCCCTATGTTCCTGACTCTGCAACAGCCAAGGCTTATGGATTATATGCAGTTTACGGAACAAATGTTTTAAGCGGCAATGCTACTATTAAGGCCGATGCTACCGCTTCACAGTCCGGACAAGATTTCAAAGCATATAGTTTATATAGTAGTTTAAACGGCAGTCTAAACGATTTGTCTGTGGCAGGTAAGGTAAAGCAATTAGAAGGTGATGTTTATGCTGCCAATTCCGGTGTAAACACCATAGTGCTAGATAGCGAAACATCTTATCTGCAAGGTAACCTATTGCAAGGTGCGCCTTCTACGGACAATCCATCCACAACAGCAGGAACAAACAACTTAACTATTACTAATAATGCTACTTGGCGACCTGTATTTGATAACAGGTATGGTGATTACTTTGCTAGTAGCAATAGTGAAACATTTGCCAAGACCTATAGTGTAAATCGCGTTTCTACAAGTGCCAATGATTTAATCACGTTAAGCAGTAACGGTAAGATTGACTTAACTTGGGATAATGCTACTCGTGACCCATTAACTGCAGCGCGTACAATGATGATTAATAATTTGTCCGGTGACGGTGGCATATTAATCGTAAATACCAATGTTAAAAATAATGTAGCAGACCAATTCATCATCACTAACAACTCTGCTACCAATCTCGGTATTGATGTAAATTATGATCCTGCTTTGGCAGCTAGTGATTTGACCACTAGCAGTGATATCAGCGGTAACGCCAAGGTCTTGACTATTAATGGCGGGACCAAGGATATTACCGTTACAGGTGTGGCTGACTCCTATAACACCTATGATTACACACCTACTGTTAAGGCTAATGGCGATGGTACTTATTCCGTTACCAAACTGACCATTACCAACGTAACTCCCACACCAACTCCTACGCCAACACCCACACCTACACCCACTCCAACTCCTACACCAACCCCAACTCCAACTGATCCGACAGGTAAGAAGAACATCAGTGCTCCATCAGCTCCTATGAGAGAACAACGCCACGACCGTATGGCTATGCATAACTTATGGGTGAACGGAGAACTCAACAACATGCAGAAACGTATGGGTGACTTGCGTGCTTTAGAGCCTGCAGAAGCCGGCATCTGGGCTCGTTATGAATATAACAAGCTAAAGAAATCTGATTCTGATTTGAAATACAATTATTTCCAACTTGGTTATGATAAAGACTTCAAAGGCGATACCGGCACCTTCTACCGTGGCGCAGCATTCAGCTATGCCAAAGGCACAGGCAACTATGAGCTTGGCACAGGCGACGTAAAAGAAGGCACCATGACCTTGTATCAAACTTGGATTGGCAAGAGTGGTAACTACTATGATGTCATTGCCAAAGTGGGCAAGCTAATGAATAGCAACAATGCAACGGCAACTGCTAATCCTTATACCGCAGATTATCATTCCTGGGGCTATAGTCTGGGGGGTGAAGTGGGCAAGAGAATTCGCCAGGCTAATGGCTTTTTTGTAGAGCCACAAGTTGAGTTAACTCTGGGCCGTATTAATGGTGCGGACTATACAACCAGTACCGGCATGACAATTAATGCTCATGCACAAAACACCGCTATTACCAGATTAGGCGTTGCAGTGGGTAAGGAAATTAAGAACGTAGGCAGCTATTACCTGAGAGGCAGTTACTATCATGATTTCGGCGGTGGCTTGAACCTCACTGCATCAGATAGCTCTACCAATCCCTTTGCTTACAGTGAGAAGAGTGCCAGAAATTGGTGCATCTTCACCCTGGGTGGAACTGCTAAGACCAGCAAGAATTGTAATGTATTTGGTGAGATTTCCAAGTATACAGGCGAACTTTCCAATAATGTACAAGTAAATGTTGGCGCACGCTGGAGCTTCTAAGCTTATTAAATATAAAAAGTACCTCTTTTAGTAAAAAGAGGTACTTTTTTTACGTAATAGCGTAAATATGTTTTTGTAGCTGCTGTGTGGAAACCAGCCTTCATTTATGGTAAAATGATAAAATAAGTTTTGCATTAAAATATTTTTATCAAATTTCACTAAAAACAGGGGTTATTATATGGATAATAAACAAGAAAGAGAAGCATTAAGCAGTAGAATAGGTTTCATACTTTTGTCAGCAGGGTGCGCCATCGGGCTGGGCAATGTATGGCGGTTCCCATATATCACAGGTAAATACGGCGGGGCAGCCTTCGTGCTGCTGTATATTTTCTTCCTTATCACCTTGGGACTGCCTATCATGACCATGGAGTTTAGCGTGGGCAGAGCTTCCCAACGCAGCGTTATTGCTTCTTTTAAAAAGTTAAAACCGGAGAATAAAAGCTGGGCCGGTTTTGGCTATATGATGATTGCCGGTAACTACATTCTTATGATGTTCTATACCACAGTCACCGGTTGGATGCTGGCCTATTGCTGGTATTTCCTTACCGGCAAAATGGACGGACTGAATCCGGAGCAAGTAGGTAAGGTCTTTGGTGGGTTATTAGCTAATCCCTTGGAAATGACTTTCTGGATGGTACTGACGGTATTTATTGGTGGCGTGATTTGCTACGTTGGTCTGCAAAAGGGCGTAGAGCGGACCACCAAGCTGATGATGCTGGGTCTCTTGGGTTTGATGCTAGTGCTGGCACTGCGGTCTGTTACCTTGCCTGGTGCAGAAAAGGGATTGGAGTTCTATCTTTTGCCTAAGCTGAGCAATTTGACCAAGAATGGTTTGTGGACTAGTATCTATGCGGCGCTGGGGCAAGCCTTCTTTACACTGAGCCTGGGCATTGGCTGTATGGCCATCTTCGGTAGCTATATCGGTAAGGACAGAGCTCTGACAGGTGAGTCCATTTTCGTTATTTGCCTGGATACCTTCGTAGCATTAACAGCAGGACTGATTATTTTCCCGTCTTGCTTTGCTTATGGCGTAGATG
>Ga0268357_102066_pt1 | contig 10381 bp, 10 predicted proteins | sample BioMet10_FD_192466 | JGI IMG/M metagenome (GOLD analysis project Ga0268357, IMG submission 192466) | Sewage microbial communities from Oakland, California, United States - Biofuel 10 (Illumina Assembly) | ecosystem: Engineered > Wastewater > Sewage > Unclassified | place: USA: California... | reverse complement strand
CTGGAGTGGAGCGATAAGGGTGTGGAGGGTTCCTTCCGTTTCCTTAATCGTGTTTGGAGAATCGTAGCTCATTTTGAAAGCGTGCTGGCTGAGCATAAAACTACTTATGATGCAAGCAACTTAAATGAGGATGACAAGGAACTGCGCCGTATTCTTCATGCCGGCATTAAGAAAGTAACAGAAGATATTGGCAACAGATTTAACTTTAACACGGCTATCAGTACCATGATGGAATTGGTTAATGCCTTGTACAATTACAAGGATAAGGCCAAGACTATTAATTCCGGGCTGGTTTATGAGTATGTTTCCAAGCTGCTTTTGATGTTGGCTCCGTTTGTGCCGCATATTACGGAAGAACTTTGGAATAAGACTATTGATGCTCACAACAGTATCCATAAGGAAAAATGGCCTACCTATGAGGAGGATGCTATTAAGGTGGCTGAGGTAGAAATTCTGCTACAGGTTAATGGCAAGGGTAAGGGTCGTATTATGGTGCCCAGTGAAAGCACTAAGGAAGAACTGGAGAAATTGGCAGTTGAAGATCCTAGTGTTAAGGCGGCAGTAGGGGACAAGAAGATTGTGAAGGTAATCGGTGTTCCCGGTCGTTTGGTTAATATCGTAGTAAAATAATATAGCTTTAGGCTAACAATTTCATACCAACTAGGTTGCACATACTTACTATAATACAAGCACATGCAGACCCTGTTTTAATGCGCAAGTATTAGAGCAGGGTCTGCTTTTTTATAAAGGAGATGGCTTATGAACCTATGGGAGAAGAAAAAATTAGCCCTGATTTGTTTTTTAGTTATCATTGGTGTAGGACTAGCTCTTGGTAGTAGTGAAAGTATACCGAAGACAGAGGAATCTCATCACGTCCAACAAGCGCAGCGACAACAAGCTATGCCTACACCGGTTTTGGTCAGTGTTTATATTAGTGGCGCAGTGAAGAAACCTGGTGTATATGATGTACCTGCCGGCATGAGAACCTTGGATGCTATTAAAATGGCCGGCGGAATTACGGCTGAAGCAGCTGTCCATAAAGTAAACATGGTGAGAAAATGCAAGGATGGTTTGCATATTAACGTGCCATTTTTAGTACAAAGCAAGAAAAAAAATAGTAAGGAAAATAGTTTGTCGCCCAAGCCTGCTCAAGCTGTTGCTCAGCCGATGTCCCAGACTGCTGCTGAGTCAAAACAGGCAGAAGGCAGAAAAGTTAATTTGAATACAGCCACTCAGCAGGAACTGGAGAGTCTTAAGGGTATAGGTAAGGCAACAGCTGCAGCTATTATTCGGTATCGTGATAAAGCAAGATTTTACAACATAGAGGATTTACAAAAGGTACCGGGTATAGGTCCGGCCAAATTTGCCGCTATCAGAGAAAGCATAGAGGTGTGAGATGAACTTTATGCTGGCAGCGGGAGTCGTTTTTGCTTTGGGTGATTATCTGGGACTTACCTGTCCAACTTATGCCAGCTGTTGGCTGGCAGGATTTCTGCTTGGTACTGTGAGCAGTATAGCTTGCTTCTTTTTAGAAAAGACTAATAAAAAATTTCTGTACAGTTGTTTCCTGACTATCCTGATGGCAGGCGCACTACTAGGGGCAAAGGCCAATGTACCTTTGCCCTCTTTTTGGCTTAAGCTACGGCAGCAGCCGGGCTGGCTAAGTGGTGAAATTGTGCCGGGCTCGGTACACCTTGGCTCCAGGCAAGGGTGGAGTTTTTTGCTGAAAGAAAAGCGAACCGGTAAGTGCCTAAAAATAGCAGTAAGGAACTGGCCACGAGAAAAGACGGTCCCGGAGTATGGCAGCGTGCAGGCTTTTTGCCAAATCAGTTCACTGGAAAGTTTTGCTAATCCGGGAGTGCCGGACAGGGAGTTCTATGGCAAGGTGCAGAACATCTGGGGTAAAGGAGCAGTAGAAGCCGTAGACCTAAATATTTTGCCCACAGAACGGCCTTGGGAGCATTATGTGCTCTCCGTTCACAAAAGAATTAAGACCTTACTTACTCAAACTATGAGCAAGGCAGATGGCGCAGTACTGAAAGGCATGGTGCTAGGTGGCACGGAAGACATTACAGCAGATACCCTGGAGAATTTTTCTACCGTTGGTATTACTCATCTGCTGGCGGTTTCCGGCACTCACGTGGCAGTGCTTACCGGCGCCATGCTTAAGGTACTAAGTCTTTTAGGTACAAATGTTTATTATGCCAATTTTTGTACGGCGCTGATTCTTTTGGCCTATGGTTTGCTCTGTGGTTTTAAACCGTCGGTATGGCGTGCTGTACTGATGGCCTGGTTTTATTTAGGCGGAAATGTAGGGAGAAACAAGGGAGACAAAGGTGCTATTATCGATGCGGCTCTGCTTGTCCTGCTTATGTTCAAGCCTTGGTGGCTGTTTGCCATTGGTTTCCAGCTATCTTTTTTGGCTACGGCCGGTTTGATTTTCCTTTTGCCTAAAGTACAGGAAGAATTAAAAAAATATCTGCCACCTTGGCTGGCCACGGGTATAGCGATACCGGTGGCAGCGCAGCTACCGATGTTGCCGCTTTTATTCTATTATTTTCACCGGCTTAGCTTGGTTTCTCTTCTGGCCAATATTTTGGTGGTGCCCTTACTTTCTTTTGTTTTGGTACTTACCATGTTTGGCTTGGGTATAAGTTTCTTGTGGACTTTTGCAGGCAAGCTGTTTTTAATAGGTGCTGCACAGCTGTTGGGGCTGGCTGTCGGGTTGATAGAAATATTGGCCAAACTTCCCTTGGCGGCTTTGAACATCGGGCCTTGGCCCCTGGGGTTTATTGTTGCCTTTTATATTTTGTTATGGGCCTTGTTTCAACTTTATCCCTTGGCCTTCCTTAAGAAAAAGTATCGTTTAAGGCTGATTGCCGGTTGCCTGACTTTTTTTGTTATAAGCTATGGGTTTGCTTATTTTCATCCTCAGCCTTTTACGGCTTATTTTCTGGCAGTAGGGCAAGGGGATAGCGCTCTTTTGGTTACGCCTCACAAGAAAGTTATTCTCATAGATACAGGAGGACTGGGAGAGAATTTTGATACAGGGAGAAGAATTATAGTACCGGTGCTTCGTTATCTGGGTCTTAACAGGGTAAATATTTTGCTGCTAAGTCATGGTCATCATGATCACGCCGGTGGTGCCCTGGGCGTAGCAAAATCTTTACCCATAGATAGGGTACTACTGCCGCAGGAAGCGCCTTCCGGTGATGTGGCAGCCTTACTTAAGCAGGTAGAGAAGACGAGCAAGATAGAAACTATGTGGACAGGTCAAAAGCTTATTTTGGATAATTGTCAGTTAGAAATGATGGACATTCCTACGGTAATTGGCGATAATAGTAATGAAAGCTGTGCTTTGGTCAAAGTAAGTTATTTGGGGCATAGTATTCTTTTTACGGGAGATGCTTTGGCGCAGCAGGAGTTTGCAGCAATAAATAAAAATATAGAAAGCACCGTGCTCAAGGTATCCCATCATGGCTCTGCTTCCTCTTCCTGTGAGGAATTTATTCGCAAAGTGAAGCCGCAGTTGGCCATTATTTCCTGCGGCAAGGGTAATCGTTTCGGTCATCCCCACCAGGAGGTATTGGCTAGATTTAGGGAGCATAATGTGCAGGTATTGCGGACTGATGAGCGGGGAGCCATAAAAATTACCTTTGACCAAAAAAGAATTGATTGCAATTGTTGTAAAAAATGCTACAATTTTGAAGAAAAATAAAGCGATTTTTGTTGTGTAAATGCCAACTTGAATGTATAATGTATACAGAATGAGGGTATGGACAAAATAAGAATTGCTTCCTAGGAATGGTTTGACAAAGGTGTGTATATGATAACCACAGCGGAAAAATTTCTTAAAACTTTACGACAGGAAGACAAAGCCCCTAATTTAATAGTGGCTTGGGGAGATGAAGCCTATTACAAGGATACGATTAAGGACTTGCTGGCTGAGAAAATATTTGCAGGTGTAAAAGAAGAAGAGAGAACACCGCAAGTTTTTTCACAGGCGCTTGATTTAGCTCAGCTGCAAGAAAGTATTAATACCTATCCTTTCTTTTCTGGGTTTAATTTCATTATTATTTCTGATCCTAAGTTGTTGGAACAGGAAAAGAAAGAATCTGAAAAGGTCAGCGACAAAAAGAGAGATGATTTGAAAACCTTCACAGATATATTGGCAGATATCCCCGAGTATACCTATGTGCTTTGTTCTTGTTTAAAGTTGGACAAAAGAAAAGTGTTCTACAAAACACTTTCTCAAGTAGGAGCTATTGTTGAATGTAGTTCTTTGAAATATTATTCCCTAAAGCCGTGGCTTGACGAGCAGGCTGCTAAGTATGGCGCTCGTTTTGACTATAAGGCTACGTCTTTAATTATGGAATATATGTCTGTGACGGAAACCGTGCCTTTACTCCTTTTGGAAGGGGAAATTGCCAAATTAAGTATTTATGCCGGGAAAAGAAAAATCTGGAAAGCAGAAGATGTAGATGCTATCTTTTCCCAACTACCGGAAGTATCGGGTTTTGCTTTAGGAAGTGCCATTGCCACTAGACAGTTGGGCAAGGCTTTGGAACTTTTGGAAGTAGAACAGAAAAAAGGTAGTGTAAATTTTATTCCTGTTTTAGCCAGGGTAAGCTACGAAATCAGGCGTCTGTGTCGGGTGAAGGAGCTTATGGATAAGGGCTATAGCAAAGATAAGATTGTGGCCGGCCTCAGAATGCATCCCTATGCTGCTCAGCTAACCATGGATGCCTGCAGACGTTTTTCCCTAAAAGCATTGGAAGAATGCTTAGTTGAATTGTCCGATATTAATGTTAAACTCAGAGCAGGCGGCAGACAATGGCCGAGGTTAGAGGAAGTATTAGTCACACTATTACACTAAATTTTAGGAGGCCCTAACACATGAATGGAATGAGTATTAGTATTAGTTCTTATCAAACTTTAGCTCTAGCAATTTTCGTTTATTATTTCGGTAAATTCGTCAATCAGAAATTACCTTCCCTGAGCAAGTATTGTATCCCCAATCCGGTTATCGGTGGTGTTTTCTTTGCTCTGCTCAACTTGTTCTTGTACGAAACCAATATTGCTAAATTGGTTATGGATACAAGCTTGCAGAACTTTTTTATGGTTATGTTCTTTACCAGTGTTGGTTTTACAGCCAGCTTGGCAGTTTTAAAGCAAGGTGGTAAAGAAGTAATAAAGATGGTTTTACTCTGTGCAATTTTAATTACGTTGCAGGATATTGTTGGTGTGGGTATGTCTAAGGCCTTTGGCTTACAACCTTTGCTGGGCCTGTGTGCAGGCTCCATTCCTTTGGTAGGCGGTCATGGTACCTCAGGTGCTTTCGGTCCTATGCTGGAAAGTATTGGTATTGAAAGAGCTACGACGGTGGCCATTGCTTTTGCTACCTTCGGTTTAATTATGGGCAGTCTTATGGGTGGTCCTATTGCCAGACGTCTTATCCTGAAATATAATTTGCATGGTGACGATAAGGGTGAAGATGTTACCGGTGTAGATAAGGCTCCTTTGGATCCCTTGATTCCGGAAAGATTTATGATGGGACAGGGGCAACTAATGGTGGCTATGGGTATCGGTACTTTGTTGACCAAGCTTTTTATTGAGCTGGGCGTTGTGTTCCCTGGCTATATTGGTGCTATGTTGGTAGCAGCAGTTATTCGTAATATTTCTGATGTTTCTCATAAATTTGAAATTCCTATTCCTGAAATTCAGACAGTAGGTGCTGTGGCTTTAAATATTTTCTTGTCCATGGCTTTGATGACCTTAAGAATTTGGGAATTGTTTGATTTGGCAGGCCCGTTATCTGCTATGGCTGTGGTACAAACTATTGTAATGGGATTGTTTGCTTACTTTATTGTTTACCCTGGTATGAGCAAGGGCTACGAAGCTGCAGTAATGGTATCTGCTATTTGCGGTTTCGGTATGGGTGCTACTCCTAATGCCATGGCAAACATGAGCGCTATTACCGCTAAATATGGTCACGCTCCCAGAGCTTTCTTCGTTATTCCTTTGGTTGGCGGACTTTTCGTAGATTTCGTAAACAGTAGTATTCTTACTGTTTTCATCAACATTTTTAAGTAAAAAAATAGACTGTAAAAAAAGTAAAAATTTCTGTCCAAGGTAGCAAATATAGTGTAAAATATATATGAAGGATGTACCTATTGGAGGTGTTCATATGTTTAGCAAAATATTAGTTCCTGTGGATGGTTCAGAGACGTCTTGGCGTGCTATGGACGAGGCTAAGAAGTTGGCTGCTAAGTTTATGGGAGAAATAATTGTAATTAATGTTATTCAACCATATAATAACGCAGCACTGTTAGCGGTGCCTCTAGATCAAGCAACAATTAATCAAGGCAACAGTGAGTTGACTAAGATTGGTGATAAGGTCTTGGAGACCGCAAAAGAAAGAATGTCTGATTTCAGGGGCAAAGTTGATTTTGTCCTGGAGGTAGGACATCCCTCTGAGAGGATTATTGCTTTAGCCAAGGATAAGGGTTGCGATTCTATTGTTATTGGCAGTCGTGGTTTAAGCGGTATTGCAGAATTCTTCCTAGGTAGCGTCAGTTCTAAGGTTGCACAGTATTCCGAACTTCCTGTCTTGATCGTAAAGTAAGTCATTCCGGCTAATTTAATAAAGGAGGCGTTTACTATGTTAAAGAGTATCCTTGTCCCGGTAGATGGTTCAGAGAATTCGATGAGAGCTCTGCGCTTTGCCATGGAGCTAGGGCAGCAAAATGATAGCTCCATTAGTGTGGTCAATATTGATATCCCTTATGATCTCAGTCGTATAGTAAACAAGATGCCCTCTAAGGATGATGAAGAGGTTAAGGAAAAAGTGAAGGTGCCAAAGGCTCTTGATTTTGCCAGAGCAGAGGCTGAAGAGGTAGGATACAAGAATATCAGATTTAAGAATCTCATTGCTGTAGATGCTGCTGAACGTATTTGTGAAGAAGCTGAAAATATGGGAGCAGATTTGGTAGTGATGGGCAACAGAGGACATGGTGTTTTGATGGGACTGTTCATGGGCAGTGTGAGCATGAAGGTATCCCAGAACTTAAAGTGTCCGATTACCATTGTAAAATGATTAAAAGCCGGAAAGCATCGCTTTCCGGCTTTTATTGTATTTTACGGGCTAACCATTCCCGACTGGTAAGTGCTGTTATCTTTTCAACCTTTATAGCGTGGAGGGCAGGCCAATAAGTATAATTTCTGGTATATTCATAATGGAATCCAAACTTGGCCGCTAATTTTTCAGACTGGGTATTTTCCTGAAAATACCCATACCAGATTTTGGCTAGCTTTTTTACTGTGAAGCTGTATGCCAGCATAGCTTCTAAGGCCTCTGACATATAGCCATGGCCCCAAAATTCCTGTCCCAGCCAAAAACCGACTTCCCCCTCTGTAGGATTTTTAGCTAGCTTGCTTTTGCCATAAAGCATGAGGGCAATGCAACCAATGGGGTAATCTTCCGGTTTTAAGGTCACAACAAAACTGTTGGGATGACTAAGAATTTTGGCCAGGATGCGTTTACCGGAGACACCGGCATTGGGAGGTCTCCAGCCGGCAGCTTCTCCTACCAGCGGGTTGAGTACGTAGCCTAGTAATAATTCCTCGTCGCTGTCTTGTAAGGGGCGTAGTAACAGATTGGTGGTCTCCATGTTTAATAAGCCTTCTTGCCAAAGACAGGGTGAGTACAGGGCTTGAGGGTAAGCCTTTTGGCCAGTTCTACGGCTTCAGCCAAATGCAGGTCCTCCTTCTGTCCGTCCTTTTCAAAAATGCACATAGGTGTTTCACTGCCGATTTCGCTGCCTGGCATATAGATATATTCTTTGTTGGTGTTATCCCCCAGGATAACACCTGCTTTTAATTCTTCTGCAATAATAACTGACATAGCATTACGGCCTTTCGTTTTTGTTTTTATTCTACTTACTTGTGGGCGAAATAGCAAGAATTTCTCAATTAATTCTTCATTAATGATTGTAAATTTGTTATAATGAAAAAGTATTGTAGTGACAAGGGAAAACTTTGTCGGTAGTGTTGTTTGGTTTGTTACAAAAATTGTAGGAAGGTAGTGTGGCTATGTCTATTCAGTTGTTTATTGTTTGTGGTTACATTTTTTTGTTGTTTGCTATTAGCTTTTACGTAAAGAGTAGGGCCGATAAGGGAGCTGCCGAATATTTATTTGCCGGCAGAAAGCTTTCTACCGGACTTATTGCGGTGAATATTACGGGCTTGGCGGTGGGTGCTGCTTCTACTGTCGGAGTAGCGGAAAGAGCAGTCAAGGTAGGGCTGTCAGCAGGTTGGTATAATGCAGCCTGGGCAGTGGGTGCTTTGGCCATGGCTTTTATTGCGGCCGGAAAATATCGGTCTATGAATGCTACCACTATCCCGGAATTATTTGAACGTTACTATGATACCAAGGGCAGGTTAATCAGTGCTATTGGTTTGGTTATAATTATGCTGGTCATTACTTCCTTGCAATATCTGGCAGGTGGAGCTATTTTATCAGCCTTATTGCCTGATATTTTCTCTTTTAAGGGTGGTATGCTGACTAGTGCAGTGGTTTTCATAGGCATTACTTTAATCGGGGGCTTATGGTCCTCTGGCTTAGCTAATGTCCTAAGCGTAATCCTTATTTATTTTGGCGTAATTTATTCTACTACCACAGCCTTAAGTAATGTAGGTGGTCTGGATAAATTGATGACCATGCTACCACCGGGCAGTGATATGCTTAATCCTTTCACAGGCTTGCCGCTGGCTTTAATTATTGGTCAGTTTGTTATCATGTCTACCCAGGCTTTAACAGCTCAGGGACCGGTACAGATTGCCTGTGGTGCCAAAGATGCCTCGACTGCTAAAAAAGGTTTTATTTATGGTGCTCTGTTAATTTTCCCGGTAGGTTTTTTCTGTGCTTTGCTAGGCTTGATAGGCAAGGTTTCCTATCCGGACATTGCAGCTGCAATGACCTTGCCCAAAGTTGTTATGAGCCTAAATCCCTGGGCGGCAGGTCTTACTTTGGCTGCTATGTGGGCAGCCGATGTTTCCACGGCTTGTACGATTTTACTGGCGGCTGGTACCTTGTTTTCCCAGGATATTTATAAACGCTTTATCAATCCCCATGTTTCTGATGCAAAATTTATCACCATTAATCGTTTAGCCATTTTCTTCTGTGGCGTGGTGACTTTGTGGTTTGCTTTTAATGCGGTAGGTATTGTGAAGACCATGTTGGCAGGTTTGAGTTTAACCACGCCTTTGACTGTGGTATTTCTCTTTACGATGTTTGCACCTCGTTTTTGCAAACGTAATGCAGCGTTTTATACCACACTGGCAGGTCTTGCTTCCATTATTGTTTGGAGTGTATGTCCGGCCATACACTTTTTCCAGGATGTAATTTATTTGGAATGGGTTGTCTGTGTAGCAGTTTTCTTAATAGTTTACTTGCTTGATCTTACACCTATTAAGGATGGAAAGATCCGGGAGGTTTAATAAGATGGAAAGAAAAATAGAAAGTATTGATGTTGGTCGTGCCGCTTTAAAGATGGCTATTTCTGAAAATAGGGAAGAGGAACAAAAGCTGAAGGGTATTTTGCAGCAGCAGGGTTATCTTGTGACAGCCGTAGATTTCGGCGGCGAATTTATTCCCTCCATAGTGAAAATAGTAGAAAGGGCCGTGGTGGCTGCTGAAAGACAACAGCTGGTTACCGATACCCATGTGGGAGCCGGTGCCGTGGCCGGTGCTGCTCATGAAGCCTTGAGCCAAATTCAGGCTAAGGCCTTAGGTTTTAATGTAGGTGGCAAGATTGGTATTGCCCGCCGAGGAGAGCATCTTTGTGTGGCAGTTTTCATGGGAGTAGGGGTCCTTAACCTTAATGAATTGTGCGTGGGACTAGCACATCGTTCTTTGGCAGGGATAGATTAAGAGTCTTTGTCAACAATATAACAACTTTTCTTAAAATATATGAAAATAGCGGTTGACACTGCCGCGCTTGGTATGGTAAAATACCCATTGTCGCCAAGCATTTTCGTTTGGTAAATGGTGGCTGTGGTGAAGCGGTTAACACCCTGGATTGTGGCTCCAGCATGCGTGGGTTCGATCCCCACCAGCCACCCCATTTTAACAGATTCAGATTTATTCTTTGGGGCGTAGCCAAGTCGGTAAGGCACGGGACTTTGACTCCCGCATGCGTTGGTTCGAGTCCAGCCGCCCCAGCCAAAATGATTCACTAGCTCAGTTGGTAGAGCACCTGACTTTTAATCAGGGTGTCCCGGGTTCGAGTCCCGGGTGGATCACCAATTTTTTTGCGGATGTGGCGGAATTGGCAGACGCACTAGACTTAGGATCTAGCGGGAAACCGTGCAGGTTCAACTC
>Ga0268357_102057_pt1 | contig 10429 bp, 9 predicted proteins | sample BioMet10_FD_192466 | JGI IMG/M metagenome (GOLD analysis project Ga0268357, IMG submission 192466) | Sewage microbial communities from Oakland, California, United States - Biofuel 10 (Illumina Assembly) | ecosystem: Engineered > Wastewater > Sewage > Unclassified | place: USA: California... | reverse complement strand
TTATCCATGAACGGAAAAAATACTTCAGGGTGCTGTAAAATCAGGAAAATGCTTCAAAAAAATTCAGAATGAATTATTTTACATTCCTTTTCCAAAGGAAGAAAACAGGAACGCCCAGCAAAACGATGATCAGTCCGGGCCAGGTATAATCCGGTTTATAAATCAGCAGGTCAATCATTACAAAACTGGCAACCAACAGATAGATAGCAGGTAATACAGGATAACCAAAGGCTTTATAGGACCGTTCGGCTTCTGGCTTTTTGATGCGAAGAATAAAAATTGCCCCAATGGTTAGCACATAAAAAATTAATATCGCAAAAACAACATAATCCAACAATTGGCTATACGTTCCCGAAAAACAAAGCAAAGCAGCCCAGATGCCCTGTGCCCAAAGCCCTGCGGCAGGAACACCCTGCGAGTTTAGTTTGGCTACTCTTTTGAAAAACAAACCATGATTTGCCATGGCATAGTATACTCTGGCTCCGGATAATATCTGGCCATTATTGCAACCAAAGGTGGAAATCACAATAAAAATTGCCATGATCACGGCGGCATATTGACCAAACACACTTTCCATGGAAGCCGTGGCAAGCCTGTCGTTGGCCGCAAACTGTATTCCCCGTTCGATGGCTGTGGCTCCTTCCGGATTTCCGCGCAGAGGAAGAATGTTGAGATAGACAACATTTGCCAGCAGGTAGATAATGGTAACGATCAGCGTACCAAAGAAAAGTCCTAAGGGAACATTGCGTTTGGGATTTTTTACTTCCCCGGCAGTGTATGTGAGATTTTCCCAGGTTACGGAAGTGAAAAGCGATCCTACCATAGCCGTACCCATAGCTGTAACGATGGCAAATCCGGTAAGTGGAATTATCTTACCGCCTGTAAATTGCTGTGCATCCCAAAAGATAGACATGTTAAGTTTTACTGTTTCGTGATTGGTTCCCAAAACCAATCCAAACAAAATGAAAAGTATTAAAACCCCGACTTTTACAACGGTAAAGCTGTTTTGAACGTATTTGCCGGTTTTTATCCCGTTGGTATTTAACCAGGTAAGAAAAATGATACAGCTTATCGCCAGTATCTGAACCGTATTACATTTGATGAAACCCAAATCGAGCCAGATATTTTTTTCAGAAAACCAAGGAAACAGCACACCGGAAAATTTGGCGAAAGCCATAGCTACAGCTGCAATGGTTCCCGTTTGTATGACCAGAAAAAAAGTCCAGCCATAGAGAAAACCAAACATGGGATGATAGGCTTCGCGAAGATAGACATACTGGCCTCCGGCATGAGGCATAAGCGAGGCAAGTTCGCCATAGCTTACAGCTGCAATGATGGTCAGAATGCCCGTAATCAGCCAGGTAAGCATCAGCCAGCCGGGAGCACCTAAAGTGCGCGACATGTCGGCACTGACAATAAAAATACCCGAACCTATCATGGATCCGATGACCAAAGCCGTGGAATCGAACAGATTCAGGCTCTTTTTAAGGGAAAGTTGGTTTGCCATCTTCGAAATGCTTTAATTACTACACATTATATATTTAATTGATTTATTCTGTCTTATTCAAATTGTCTTTTCTTAATTTGCTGTGGCTTATACTATATGTGAAATAGATTATAAATCCCAGTGCCATCCAGATAATCAGCCGCATCCATGTATCGAAAGGTAGGGAAACCATCTGGACAAAACAAATCAATGCCCCCAAAGCAGGAATTACAGGAACCCAGGGAGTTTTAAAGGGTCGGTGAAGATCAGGTTTTTTATATCGTAAAAAGATAATACCAACGCAAACAATTACAAATGCCATGAGAGTTCCAATGGAAACTAATTCACCTAAAATGCCAATGGGTAAAATTCCTGCCAGAACGACAGCAACAGCTCCGGTAATAATAGTGCTGACATATGGAGTTTTAAATTTGTGATGAACATGCGAAAAAACAGGAGGCAGCAAACCGTCTTTCGACATGGAATAGAAAATCCTTGGCTGGCCCATCAGCATCACCAGAATCACAGAACTCAATCCTGCAATGGCAGCTATTTTTATGATTGGACGTAACCAAAACATGCCACTTCCCATAGCATTTACGCCTACTGCCACCGGATCGGCTACATTGAGCATGGTATAACTTACTATACCCGTAAGAACAATGGCAACAAGAATGTATAAAATGGTTGAAATCGTTAGCGAACCCAAAATACCCCATGGCATATCCTTCTGCGGATTTTTGGATTCCTGGGCTGCCGTGGAAACGGCATCAAATCCAATGTATGCAAAGAAAATTACGCCAGCACCTCGCAATATTCCACTCCATCCAAAGTGCCCCCAAGTTCCGGTATTCTTTGGAATAAATGGATGCCAGTTACCGGCTTTAATAAACATTATGCCTAAACAAATAAATAAGATAATAACCGACACTTTTACAATTACCATGATGTTGTTGAAGTTTGCCGATTCACGTATGCCGATAACCAATAATACCACCAAAGCACCAATGATAAACATGGCCGGAAGGTTCATGATGGCTGTAACATGCGGAATGGATGCCAGGTTCATTGTGGCGATGGTTTCTTTGGGTAATGATGCTAAAGCCGTCCAGCCCATGTTGGGTATGTCATACAATTTTGTACCCGTTGCTGCAATAAACTCGGGTGGAATGATGATATTAAAATCCTTTAAAAAGCTAACCATATAACCCGACCAGCCTACCGAAACGGTAGAAGCGGCAAACAGGTATTCAAGAATTAAATCCCAGCCGATAATCCAGGCAAAAAACTCACCTAATGTTGCGTAGCCATACGTATAAGCGCTACCTGCGATGGGTATCATGGAGGCAAATTCGGCATAACATAACCCTGCAAAGGCACAGGCTAAACCGGAAATCATGAAAGATATCACAATGGCTGGGCCTGCATACATGGCAGCAGCCTGCCCGGTCAGAACAAATATTCCCGCTCCGATAATTGCACCTACTCCAAGCGTGGTAAGATTCAAACGGGTAAGGGTGCGCTTTAGTCCATGACTTTCCCCTTGGGCTTCCGACATTAGCTGACTCATCGGTTTTGTTGCAAACAGTTTATTCGACATCGCTATTTTATTTTGAGGATTTTAAAATTGGGTTCTAATTATAGTTTGCTAAAATTTCTTTCATTTTCGACACCTGTTCTCTGGTTCCCAAAACAAAAAGTTTGGAATCGGGAACCAAAACCGTATCCGGCATAGGATTGATAACAAATTCCCCGCTGGGTGTTTTAAAGCCGATGATGTTTATACCTATGGTTTTGCGAAAACCTAAATTTTTAATGGTAAGGATCTCATTAGCTTTTCGGAGGCTGCCACAATCAATTTCTTCCAGGTTGGTAGGCGAACTTCCATGAATGGATAAATGATTTAAAAATTCCACCATATCGGGATGCGATACCAAAACAGCCATTTGCGTTCCGCCCACTTTTTCCGGGAAAATCACATGGTTTACTCCTGCAATACGCAGTTTTTTTCCGGAACTTTCGTGACTTGCCCTGCTTACGATAAGAATATCCGGGTTCAAGGCTCTGGCGGTAAGAGCTACAAATAAGTTGTCGGCATCAATGGGTAATGCTGTGATCAATGCCCTTGCATGTTGTACTCCGGCTTCGATAAGTGTTTCATCCGTTGTGGAATCTCCCTGAATGATATTAATCTTTTCTTTGTTTTCGTCAACAAGAACTTTGTTTTGTTCAATAACAACAAAATCCTGATGATAAGCAAGCAGTTCGTTTACGGTTTGTTGTCCATTGCGACCGTAACCACAAATAATGATATGGTTTTTCATTTTTTTAATCCTTGAAATGGTTTTTAACCTGTGAAATGTATCGCGTAAATTCAGCGAAATAAAATGGCTGGTTACCACAGAAATGGCATAGGCAAAAGTTCCCCAGCTAAATACAATTAAAAGAATGGTAAAGATTTTCCCATTTTCGTTTAGCGGACGTACTTCTTCATAACCAACGGTGGCTATGGTTATTACCGTCATGTAAATGGCATCCAGCAAGGAATAATTTTCGATAAAATAGTATCCTGCGATTCCAATCAGGGTGATTGTAATCAATATGAGTATTGCCAATCCGATGTTACGCAAACCGGAAAATCTCTTCAAGGGATAGGAGTTTTTTACATAAAAATTTGCCCCTGCAATTTATACTATTTTCTTATTCCTGCACAAGTTGCGAGAAAAAATTTCCAATACAGAAATAAAAACAGCTCTTTTTATCGCAATATCCTGATTATAAATAAAAAATAAAATTATCCAAAGGAAAAATGTTAGCTCCAAAATAAAGAGATACAACTCTTTCTAACAAATCTACAGACTAAAATCAGTACTGTTTATACCGTGATCACAGGTGCCGGCTCATTGGAATAATCAATTATTCCTTTAATTCATCCGCTGCATCCGGAGGATAGAGTTCGGGATATTTCAAATTAGTTTTTCTGGCATTTGTTCCCACTTTCAGAATAGCTGGTGTAAAGGACTTATCGTAATAATCACGAATACCTAAAATCAGCGATGCTCCGAAATTCCGCAAATCATCCGGCTCAATCCATCTGGGTGAGTAGCCTGCTCTTCCATAAGTCATTTCAAGGGTCATGGCCATCACCTGGTCATGAAAATTGACCCACCACCAGCTTTCAGGATACGTTTTACTTGCAAAACTACTGCCGCCTTCTTCCGTAATGGGTTCAATCATATCAACTCCATAATGTGTTGCAACACTGCTGATAAAATGGAGTTGTTTTTCCCATAATGAAGCCTCAACAGGGGAATATCCATGAGATTCCGTTCCGAAATGAGGGTAGAAAAAAGGTCGAATATCGGGTTCACTGTTTGAAGCATGCAGGTTGAGTGCAATTGAAATGGGCTCTCCCCCATCACTCATCAGATTTTTAGCATACTGATGAATTATTGTTACTTCCGGGGGCGCGTCCGCAGTTAAATTGAGCGGATTATTGCTATCATAATACCACATCATCTCAAGATTTTCCGACTTCGGAGTCGAACGGTAATTGCCGGCAATCACTCCATCAACGTTCTGCATCGGAAAAATATAAAACTCAAATTTGGATAATATTTCAGAAGCTTGCGGAGTACCGGATAAAAGAAAATTAATCATCCCTTCAATCAGAAAAGAGGAAGGCGTTTCGGCCGGATGAGTACGCGCATGCATAAAGATTCTTTTTTTACCGGAAGCAGGCGCATTAAAATCAGTAATTTTAAAAACATAGATGGGTTTGCCCTTTTGAGAATAGCCAGGTATCTTGACGTCAATGTACGGACTGCTCTGGATGCTCTTTATGTAGTTTTCCAAATCGGTAAAAGTGTAGGGATAAAACCGGGCTATCCAGACCGTTTTATGGTCAAACTGCTTCTGCACAATCAATTCATTGTCTTCGTTCTGAGTTACCTCATTTTCAGCAAAATGGCGCCATTCTTTTTGATCGTAGGAATATACAGGCAGGTAATAATAGGGCCATCCCGAGTTTTTGATGGTAATTTTAGTCGGAGCATCCAGCACGAGGTTTTCCATTTTTACATACCACCAGCTACGCCATTGGTCGGAAAGGGTTGGATCATTGTTGTCGTTGGCTATGTATAAATTCCACTCATTATCTGTTACTTTTGTAAATTCGCCGATACTTCCCGACTCAAAAGAATCGGAAACTTCCGTAGCTGGCTTTTCAGTTTTATCTTTCTCACAACCTGCAAAAAAAACTGCCAGAAATATAATCACCAGCATCCATCCGCTCTTACGATGCATCATTTTAAATATTTTTTTATAAATATAATTATGTTATGCAAACCCGAAAGTCTCTTCAACGGGAAAGAGTTCTTTTACATAAAATTTGCCCTGCAATTTATAATTTTTTACAATTCCAGATATCTTCGCAGTAAAAAATTTTCAATACGGCAATCATACCGCTAATCAATAATAGCCTGATAACTCAATACCCTGAATTGCTTATAAACCGGATAATAAAAATTCGGAACAAACTGTGTCATTAAAATCAATACTAATTCCTCTTTGGGATCAATGTAGAAATAAGTATTACCAGAACCCGACCACCAATATGAACCTTTTGAGCCAATGATTTTTGACTGAATATTATCCTGCAGTACGGCAAAACCAAATCCAAATCCCATTCCCGACAGCAATGGACCAAAGAAATCATCATTAGGCATAATTTCGTTTGATAATTGATTCGATGTCATTAAATCAACGGTTTTGCTCCCTAAAAGCCGCACGCCATTATATTCCCCTTTATTTAGCAACATTTGTGAAAATATCATATAATCCGTGGCAGTCGAAACGAGTCCTCCATTACCCGATAGGAATTTTACCGGTATGGAAATATTACTGGTGTCTGGCTTCATGATGACTTTAATCCCAGCAGAATCCGGTGCATACACGGCAACAACCCGTTCTATTTTTTCCTTGGGAACATAAAAATCAGTATCTTTCATCTTTAAAGGATTGAATATTCTCTCTTTTAAAAACACATCAAACGGTTTACCCGAAATAACTTCCACTAAATAAGCTAATACATCTGATGATCTGCTATAATTCCATCTTGTGCCAGGTTGGTATAAAAGTGGAATTTTAGAAAGTTTTTGAATCATATCTTTTAAGGTTCCTTCCGAAAGATTTGCTTCCCTGTATATCGAATCCACAGGAGAATCTGCCCCCACGCCAGTAAGTCCGGATGTGTGGGTCAGAAGATCGCGGATAGTCATTGGACGTATTTGATCCACCGTATGTATCCCATCTTTATCTATTGACGAAAATACTTTCAAGTCCTTAAATTCAGGAATATAATCAGCCACCGGATCATCCAGCTGAAAATACCCTTCCTCATATAACATCATCACGGCAACGCTTGTTACGGGTTTTGTCATCGATGCCATCCTGAAAATAGTATTTAATTGCATTGGTTTGTCCACATCCATCCACCCATATTTTTCACAATGAACAACTTTGCCATGGCGGGCTACCATTGTGATCATGCCCGGCAGTTTATTTTCGTCAACATATCTCTGCATTACAGGCTTTATACGATTTAAACGTTCGGACGACATGCCCACCTTTTCCGGTTTAGCGGTAAGTAATTTGATTTCCTGCGGAGAACAACCAGTTAAGATTGCAAGAACAAGGCACAAAAGAATTGTTTTATTCATAGCTCTGTTTTATTAATTCCAATTAGAATTTTCAATCAATAAAATTTCAAAAGGCAAATTTATATTTAACTATTGTATTTTCTATTCGATATTGTTTATGGCATAAATTCAAAATATCCTTCCATCATTACGGTTTCATTCATTGGTTTACGCTCTGTAAAATGACGGTTTGGATCCAAAAAACCATTTTTAGGATATCCTAAAATAAGAAGGGCTGTTGGTTGAATGTATTCCGGAATATTAAATTCTTTTCTGATAATTCCGGGATCGAATAGTCCAACCATAACGCTGCCAATGCCTATTTCCCTTGCCGCCAACATCATATGATCTGTTACAATTCCGATATCCAAATCGCCGGAACATTTGTTATCAAACGTTCTAACCAGTGCATCTCTTTCATCTCTGCAAATAATCAAAATGCACTGAGATCCAAATATCTTATAGGCTTTTTGAACTTTTTTAATATTTTCCGGATTCTGAACGACAATAATGCGCTGAGGCTGCTTGTTACAAGCTGTTGGGGCAACACGTCCAGCTTCCAGTATATGCTGAAGTTTTTCTTTTTCGATTGATTTATCTGTGAACGAACGAATTGAACACCGTTGTTTTGCTAATTCTAAAAAATCCATAATAAATAATTCCTATATTCTGCTTAATAATTGTCATTTGTTTTTATGCTTTTACTTAAGTAATAGCATTTTATTCGTATTTACCTTCGAGGTATCGGTAGAAAGCATCGTTGACCCAGAGCGCCGTGGCTGACAAATCCAAATCCGTAGATTCCTTCCGTAACCAATTCATAACCGTTTCTGCATCTTGTTCTTTGCAGTAGGTATGAACCACGTGCATCTGGTCGCCAAGCGCAAGATTGGCTATCTGATAATATTCATCCACGGGTACTTCTGAGCAGTACAGCGGCTGATACCACGAGTCGAACAGAAGGTTTTGCTGGCTGCCGCTCTCCCGTTTAGCAAAGGCTTCAATGATTTCCCGGAAGCGGTCGCGTTGTTCCCGTGTGGCAAATTCCATCACCACATCGAACTCGTGCTTGTGAGCGATGGAAAGGCCACCGGCGATTGCTTCCAGATTCAAATCCGGAGTCTTCTCCCACTCGTCCAGATAAAGAAACGAAGAATGTTTCGGTTCGAGCTGGATTTTCGCCTGGAGATTCTCACTGATCAGAAGGCCTATTAACTGTTTAATATGTTTGAAGTTGCTATGGCTGTAGGTAATTTTCAGGTCTTCGTCAAAATGAGCCAGATCATCCAGATTCTTAATCTGATATCCCTTAATGATCTGTTGGGTTACGGCCCGTTTCATCACCGGTTCCAGTTTTTCGCTGCTTACCATTGCCGATTTTTCCCATCTGTCCTGCAGCTTACTGATGATATCATGTTGCGTAACATAACCAATGTATTTTTTATCACTTCGCCGGAAGGCCTGAATCTTTTCCAGCAGATGAAAGGCAAAGTCATGATCAAGCGATGCATGCAAATTCATGACCATCAGCCTTCCTTTGAAAAGAAGGTTAAGGTCAATGGCTAAAGCCAAAGCCTGCCGTTCTTCTTTCGAAGGCACAGCTTCCAGAAAACCAGGGTATAACCCTTCAAGGCTTTTCCCGATCTTGGCATCAGAATAGGTGGCTGCCAGTTCTCTCAATCCTCCGGCCGAAACAAGCAAGGAAATTGCTGCGAGATTGCTGATTTCTCCAGTCTGCGAACAGGATGCGTCGCCTTCCGGATTTTCCAGCACATCTTTTCCAAACAAAGAAATGAGAGCAACAATAAAAACATCCGTTCCCGAGTCGCTCGAATCCATGAATTTCATTCTTTTCTCCATCTCGTCCCGGAAAAGTTTTTGTGTTTCCCAGAGTTTTTCACTCAACAACTTCACCGTGTAGCTCAGAATTCCGACCTCGTCCTGCCGATTGGCCAAACGGGTCAGACGGTCGGCAGAAGCAGGGTCGCCTTTTAAAACGGTATAAACGGTCTTTTCCAGTTGCTTAAGCGGCGTTACCACTGTTTTCGACAACCAGCTTGAAACAAAAAAACTGATAATCGACATCGTTACCATCAGTAACGACCAGTGGTTAAAAGCATCCACCAGCGCATTGCCCCGGTTTATATCGAGCCCGGCAGAACTCAGGTTTTCAGGAAGCGCCTGAAAATTCAAAGCAAAAATGATCCAGGATGAAACTACAAGAAATATGGTCAGGTAATAATTAGCCAGGGCTATCTTGACAGGGAAATTTTTCTTCAGCCGCCCCAGGAATAACAAAATAGCCGGAAACAAGATAAGCGTTCCCAACACATTGGATAATAAGGCAGGCACATAAAAATAATGAAAGTTAATTGCCGACGTAAGATGACTGCCCCGGATACTCTCCATGCTTGCCGCATAAGCCAGTGACAATACGTTGACCAGTATCAAAACCAAAACCATGAGCGCTAACTGCCCGATGCGGTCGAGCTGCTGACGTTTACGGTATGGAAACAGTCCCATCAAAGCACCGATCAATCCATTGCCTATCGTCCAGCTTGGCAGATAGGTAAGTCCATAGCCAAACAGCAAATCGGTACAAAAATTTCCGGCAAATCCGGCCAGAAAGCCATACACAGGCCCGTACAGGTATCCCGCGACAAATATCAGTACAATCTGCGGGCGGATATCCACATTGGAAACCCCGGGAAGATGTATCCTGACAAAATAATTCAACAGACTGTAAATAACCACAATGGCTAAAGTAACCAGTATCTTTTTCCATCCAGGCAAAACCATGAAAGTAGCACCATGCTTCGTTTCACTCTTTTTCATGGCGTAAATTTAATCTTTTTTATAGTGAACCAGATTTAGTCCCTACATTATTTCAACTCAAACTTCACTAAGATGGAAGATTCAAGCTTTATTTTTTCAAATTCGATCTCAGGGACCGCAGAAGCATTTTCATAACCTTCAGAACCTCTCATACTATTTCTAAAAGCTCCGGAAGCCTGGTCCTGAAGAGTATTCGACATCACGTAAGGATTAAAATAATTCATTTCCTGTATGTAAATAGCTTTGCCGATACTTTGATTTATTGCCGCAGCCAGTGATTCGGCTTTTTCTTTTGCAGCTTTTATAGCATTAACCTTCACTTCTTTTCTAAACTGTTCCATGCGCGAATGGTCAACGCTATTCAGGCATTAACTTTAATTCTTGCTTACTGCCTACTAACTACTGCTTT
>Ga0268357_102055_pt1 | contig 10440 bp, 8 predicted proteins | sample BioMet10_FD_192466 | JGI IMG/M metagenome (GOLD analysis project Ga0268357, IMG submission 192466) | Sewage microbial communities from Oakland, California, United States - Biofuel 10 (Illumina Assembly) | ecosystem: Engineered > Wastewater > Sewage > Unclassified | place: USA: California... | reverse complement strand
GAAGGGCGCGAGCATTTCTTAGCCCATGGGGCTTTTAATTACGATGAGAGCAAATTGGTCATTGGCCTTGACCATTTGGATATTGATGGCTTCCAGCTTTATCACCTCTTAAAAGAAAAATATGAGGTCATGATGGAGTTGGCGGAAACCTATGCGGTCCTCGGCATCTTCGCGATTGGCACAAAGAAGGAACACGTCGATCATTTGATCGCTGCCCTCAAAGAGATTTCGAGAGACCATTACCATCCGGAGATCACGTATCCAGATCACCATTTCGATAATTCGTTCCCTTTTATGCTTGTCCGTCCTCGCGTGGCGTTCCATGCCCCGGGAAAAGTCATTCCGGTCGAAGAGTGCGATGGGATGATTTCCAAGGAACAAGTGATGATGTATCCGCCAGGCATTCCTTTGATCGTGCCGGGCGAAGTTTGGACGAAAGAACTCGTTGAGCGGGTAAAACATTATCAAAACATCGGCATCAAACTACTCTCAGGTTATGAGAACCAATACGAAGTCGTCGACAACGAGAGATGGAATCGCTTCCCCCTTTATGAGAAACGGCTTCAAGACTATTACGAGAACCGTAAAACCATGCCGAGCGCTGATGGCTACCACCTTCCTTTTGAAGGCTTAGCTCACGAGGCGACGATGATGCTGATGCCTTACCGGCAGGATACCTGGCGGCAGAAGGCGGTTCCGGCTCAAGAAACGTTCACTGAAGTGATCAAGGCCATCGCCCAACACGAAAAAGTTGTCGTTGGCATTACGCCATCCCTTTTCCGCAAATTATCTCCGCAATTCTTGGCTATTCCGAACGTTGAACCGATTTCGATTCGTTATAACGACGCTTGGGCTCGTGATAACATGGCCCTCTTCGTTACCAATGGAAAATCGATGCGTTCGGTCGACTTCCGCTTCAATGCTTGGGGCGGCAATTTCGATGGGCTTTACCGCAACTATAAAGACGATGATCGCTTAGCGGCCATTATCTCAAAACGGATGAAGCTACTTTCTTATTATCTTCCGAACTTTGTCTTGGAAGGCGGCAGCATTGCTGTCGATGGTGAAGGAACTTTGATCACCACCGAAGCTTGCCTTCTTTCGAAAGGTCGGAACCCGACTTTCCGCAAGGCCGAAATCGAAGAGGTTCTTCGTGACTTCCTCGGCGTCGAAAAAGTCATTTGGGTGCCCCATGGCATTTACCAAGACGAAACCGATGAACACGTCGATAACATGGTTTCTTTCGTCAAACCTGGCGAAGTGGTCATGGCTTGGTGCGAGGATCCTAATGATCCACAATATGCTTATTGCCAGGCGACTTATGAAGCTTTGGCTGAAGCGGTGGATGCCAAGGGCCGCAAGCTCATTATCCATAAGATTTTGGTGCCTTCGCCTGCCCTCTATTTGAACGCCGACGAAACCAAAGGCCTTGTCAACAACGCTTCAACGTTGGATAAGCGGGAACCGGGTCGGCGCTTAGCGGCTTCCTATATCAATTACTATCAGGGCAAAGACTTCATTATTCTGCCGGCTTTCGGGGTCAAAGAAGACGCCTTGGCCCTCGAAGAGATGAAGAAACTCTATCCGAACAAAGTCATCCATCAAATCCTCAGCAAAGAAATATTGCTGGGTGGTGGCAACATTCATTGTGTTACCATGCAGATCCCTTTAAAGGAGGAGTAAGCGATGTCCATTAAGGTTGCGATTACCCAGTTTTCTATGAGCGAGGTTTATGAAGAAAACCTCGCAAAAGCCGACTCTCTTATTGCAAAAGCCGCCTCAAAAGGGGCACAACTTGTTTTGCTCCCAGAGTTATTCGAAGGGCATTATTTTTGCCAAATCGAAGACTACGCCAACTTCAAACTAGCGGAGGATGCCACCCACAGCAAGACCCTCGCGCATTTTGAAGAGATGGCGAAAAAGTACCATGTCGTTCTTCCGGTTTCTTTCTTTGAGAAAGCCGGTAACGTTTTCTTTAATTCCCTTGGGGTGATCAATGCCGACGGCCATTTATTAGGCATCTACCGGAAGAGCCACATTCCGACTGGCGAATGCTACGAAGAAAAATTCTATTTCACTCCTGGCGACACCGGCTTTATGGTTTTTGATACGGCAATTGGCAAGTTGGGCGTGGCGATTTGCTGGGATCAATGGTTCCCAGAGACTGCGCGTATTCTCGCCTTAAAAGGCGCCGAACTGTTGGTGTATCCGACCGCGATTGGTTCCGAGCCGGTTCTTCCGAAAGACAGCAAGGATCATTGGCGGAACGTCATGAAAGGCCATGCCGCAGCGAACATCATGCCAGTGCTGGCTTCAAACCGCGTAGGCGTTGAAAAAGCAGGCGCCTCTTCAATGAAATTCTTTGGCTCATCCTTTATTGCCGATCAGCATGGAGAATATGCGGCCGAAATGGATCGCGAAGAAGAGGGATTCCGTATCGCGGAGTTCGATCTTGCCAGCATCGCGGACGAACGGCAAAGCTGGGGGGTCTATCGCGACCGACGCGTCGATCTCTATGGCGATTTGCTTCATCTCGACACTTCAAAAAAATAAGACACCTTCGCGGTGTCTTTTTTTAGCCGATGTTCGCTAAGACGATGATGGTGACCAAACAAGCCACCGCAATAATCCCCAAAATTATGGGGAAGATATAGAGAGGATTAAATTTTTTCTTTTTCATAGCGCGCATTTATATTATACTTGCCTCACGACTTTATGGAATGGATCGGTTTATCGTTCATCTACGGCATCGCTCTTGCAATGGATTGTCTTGCCCTCTCCATCACCGACGGACTCTGCTATCAAAACATCAATAAACGCAAATATTTCTTCATTGCCGGCGTCTTTGCTTTAGGCCAATTTCTTTTCCCTTTATTGGGGCATTTTATCGGCTTGGTTGGCAAAACCTATATTATCGAATTTGATAAATACGATCACTGGATTGCTTTCGTTCTCCTTGGCTTCATCGGCGGCAAGATGCTTTTTGAAGGCATCAAGGGCATGGTTAAACCCGAAGAAAGCAAGCCGATGGAATTCACTTATCGTTCGGTTCTTTTCCAAGGCGTTGCCGACTCCATCGATGCCTTGGTGGTTGGCGTGACTATCGGCGCCAACATTCATATCGAAGTGACGGGCATCGCCGACTATCGCCCTTATGTCGCCTTCGCAATCATCGGTTTCATGACCTTCGTTATTTCTTTGATTGGGTTATTTGCCGGCAAAGGCATCTCAAAGTTGCTCAAGGGCCGTTACGAGTTGAGCGAAGTTTTGGGTGGTGTCGTCTTGTTGGTTCTCGCCGTTTTGATTTTGCTGGAAGGTCTTGGTTTCATTGTTTTGTGATTTTTCCCGTATAATGAAGGCGATGGGTTTTTCAAAAGTTTATCTCTTTCTGATTCTTCCTTTGTTTTTAAGCTCGTGCGCCTCGGCGGGGTATTCTTTGCCGAACGCTTCGTCTTCGACGAACGTTTCTTCTTCCTCCTCGGCCGAATCCTCCTCCGTCCAATCGTCTTCAAGCAAAACCGAACCTGATTTGCGGAATAAAATCATTTTATCCTCAGCAAATCCTGTCTCTTTTGAAAACGGGAACGGCTCTTTTGTTTCGGAAAAAATGGCGTTTTCGGTGAGCCGTTGCGAAGCGGTGAGCAATGGATGGTTTACCCTTAAACAAGGTGGTTTTGTTACCAATGTGGCGCCATATGGGCTTTCCTTCTCGACGATCACGGTGGAATATCTTCGTCAGAGTGATTTTGGTTATTTGACCGCTCGGGCGTCTTCTTTCCCGATTACTTCGCCGGAAAATGGGGCTTATGAGATGAGCGGCCACACCAGTTTTACTTTCCCTGGTTCGGCAACAAACACTTACTTCTCGCTTTACGCTCCGGTTGGCTCGTTTGTCTTAACGTCCATTACCCTAACGGGCGTTCCGCTCGAAGCCAACGCCGATACCGCGATCCAAAGTTTGGATTTTTACACGATTAACGATACCCATGGCGCCGCGGTGGAAACCGCATCGAGTTACGAGACAGGAATTACCCGGCTTTCAACTTTTGCCTTAACGACGGAAAGAGCGGCTCCCGAAAGCACGATCTTTTTGAGCTCGGGCGATATGTGGCAAGGCAGCGCTGACAGCAACTTGACCTATGGCCAATTGATGGTGAATTGGATGAATGTGGCAGGCTTTGAGTCCATGGAAATCGGCAATCACGAATTCGATTGGACCGCTTCGCATATTGAAGAAAATGCCCAGCTGGCTAACTTCCCGTTTTTGGGCATTAACATTCTTAATCCTGAAGGGCAACGCCCCGCTTGGGCTCAGCCTTCCAAGGTGGTGGTGCGCGGAGGTTATAAAATTGGTGTCATTGGCGCAATCGGAAAACTTGAGAGTTCGATTGCGGTATCTTCTTTAGGTGGCTACAGTTTCCGCTCAGACTACGCGGATTTGGTCAGCAAAGAGGCTGACCGTCTCCGCCAAGAAGAAGGCTGCAGTTTGGTGGTTCTTTCCATTCATAACGGTTCTTTTGATACGACGTATTGCCACAATATCGATGCGGTTTTCGAAGGCCATTCCCACAAAAACTACGAGAATCGGGACGCCTTTGGAATTCCCCATGTTCAAACCTATGCGAATGGCTCGAATTTTCAACACGTTCGCTTCACCCTCTCGGATGGAAAATTCGTTTTTGACTCTTACGCGTCCGTTCCGTTTAACACATTGTCGGCTTTTGACGAAGAGCCAATGACTTTAGGAGTCTTTGGCTATTATGATGGCAAAAATTCCGTGGTCAAAAATGAAGTCGTAGGCTACACCGCCACCGAGTTGAGCGAAGCCGATATCGCTTCTTATGCGACACAATGTATGTACGATTATTACCGCAATTCCAAATGGGATAGCGCCCTAGCCTTAGCCGTTATCAACAGCGGTGGCGTTCGGGCGAGCATCGCCCCGGGAAACATTACTTATGGCGAGGTCTACGCCGCCTTGCCTTTCGATAACGACAACGTTTTCTGTGCCTGCACTGGCGCGCAGGTCAACTCGTTAATGACCACCAGCGGTTTGGTGACTTATCCGACCAGCGGAAGTTTCGTTGAGACGGAGACTTACCACGTGATGGTTATCTCGTATGTTTCCGAGAAACCTCAATATTCTTATCTCCAAGAAATCTCACGTGACAATTTCCGTCTCCGTGATATTGTTGCAGAAGATTTAAGGAGGCTTCTTCATGCCTAAATTTGCCCTTTGCCTTCAAGGCGGCGGCTCGCGTGGCACCTATTGCGCGGGACCCTTGGAAGTCTTGATGGAAAATGAGCTGTGGGCTGATTTCGTGATCGGGACTTCGTGTGGCGGTTTAATGGCGTGCAACTACGTTTCAAAACAACCTCATCGCGCAATTGAACAAACTCTTTTCATGTGTGATGACAAACTCTTTTTTCGTCCCTTCGATATTTTTTCAAAAAAGAAAACGATGTTCGATTACGAGCATTTGGTCAATGAGATTGGCCATAACGAGATTCCTTTTTCTTTTGATGTTTTTGCTCAAAATCCCTGCAAACTCTACGTGGTTGCCACGAACGCTCTCACGGGAGAAGTCGCTTATTTAGAGAAAAGCGAGCCGGGTTTTCTGCCTGATGCGGTTGCCGCTTCAGCGGCTCTGCCTTTGACGACGCATCCCGTAATGTTCGGTGGCATCCCTTATCTTGATGGTGGGGTCGTATGCCCGATTGGCTACCAGAAGGCCATCGATGAAGGCTATGACAAGATTGTGGTGGTGGCGACTCGGGCGAAAGGCTTTCGAAAATCGCCAATCAAAAAAGCTCAACTCTCTTTGGTTCACCACATGTATAAGGACTACCCAAATTTTTTAAGCATCTATGAGAAGAGTGCAGAAGTTTATAACCAGCAAATGGATGCGATGGACCAGCTGGAGAAAGCGGGAAGGATTTTTGTGATTTATCCGTCCGTTCCACCCAAAGTGAAACATTCGGAGACTGATAAGCGAATCCTTACAAAATTGATGAGTATGGGACGAAATGACACTTTGGAAGCCCTTCCCCAATTAAAAACGTATCTATCAAAGTAATACTTTGATAAGATTAAGGGCAAATGAACAAGAACGACGTTAAGGCCCGCCGGGGCAAAAAAGGACTGATCGATCCCAACCGCACCAAGACGTATGTGGTCTATCATGAGACGGATTTGTTGACCTTTTGCTGTGAAAAAATCCCGAAGCAAAGCCGCCATAACGTTCAACGAATTATCGCCAATCATCAAGTTGCTGTCGGCGGAGCGCCGGTTTCTTTATTTTCTTATAAACTTTTCCCCGAGGACGAAGTCACGATTTCCTGGGACCGGATTAGCAAACACGAACGGCATGATTTGCCGATCATTTACGAAGATGATGACATTATTGCCATCAATAAGCCTTCGGGCCTTCTGTCGACGCCTTCCGACCGGGAAAAAGGCCGGACAGCCTATCGCTTAGTCAGCGATTATGTTACCCAAAAGGATCGCAATAATCGCATATTCGTCGTCCACCGTTTGGATGAAGACACTTCAGGCGTGTTGATTTTCGCCAAGAGTTTTGAAGTACGCGAAGCCTTACAAAATAATTGGGCCGACATCGTCACGAACCGTGGCTATTACGCGATTGTCGAGGGCATGGATATCCCCGATGAGGGTGTTTTAAAAGATTATCTCGCCCAGGATTCAACCTTCCAGGTTTACGTGGTCCGCAATCCTTCCAAAGGGAAGCTTGCCATAACCAAATACAAAAAAATCTCCGCAAAAGCCGGCTATTCTTTGCTTGATGTCCATTTGGAGACCGGTCGCAAAAACCAGATTCGCGTTCAATTAGGTAACATCGGTCACTATGTGATTGGCGATGATCGCTATGGCGAGCCTTCGAATCCTTTGAAACGCTTAGGCCTGCACGCCTATGAACTTGATTTCAAGAATCCCCTTAACAACAAAGAGTACAAACTTAACGCCCCGATGCCACCCGAGTTTAAGAAAATGTTTTTTAAGTCCGATCACGATAAGAAGCTAGAGAGGAGGGACGATTATGGCTCAAGTCAGCGCCCAACGAAAGCAAAACCGCAAAAACGCTAGTCACGCGGCTCTCAAGCATATCGGCGAGAACTATTTAAGCGTTTTGCCGATTATTTTGGTGGTCACGGTTCTTTATTTCGTCCATGTCGATCCGGATTTCACGACTCAGGTTTTCTTGGCCTTCTTGATGTCAGCTGTTGTGATTGGCTTAGGCCTTGCTCTCTTTACCGCCGGCGCCGATCTTTCGATGACGCGCATCGGCACGATCGTCGGCGAAACCTTATTTAAGAAACGGAAGATTTGGCTCATTGTCTTAATGACCTTCATTCTGGGCGTTTTGGTCACCGTCGCTGAGCCGGATTTAAAGGTCATGGCCGATCAAATTCACTGGAATCCGATCGCACTTATTGTTTTCGTTGGTGTTGGGGTTGGCCTTTTCGTGGTCTTTGGCGTTTTGCGGATTCTCTTTAACAAGAATCTCAACATCATGTTCTTGGCTTTCTATGCGATGGTGTTCGCCCTCGCTGGATTAATGAGCGAATCGGGCAAAGGTTTATTCTTGCCGATCGCCTTTGATAGTGGCGGCGTGACCACCGGCCCAGTGACCGTGCCTTTTATTCTGGCTTTTGGCGCTGGCTTGGCGGCATCTCGAAGCGGCAATGGTCGTTCTGGTGAAGACGCTTTCGGTTTGACGGCTCTTGCTTCGGTCGGTCCCATTATTACTGTGATGATCATGTCTTTCTTTTATCCGGTGAATCAGCTCGTTTATGACTGGGAGCCGAGTAAACTGATCGGTATTACTTCTTGGGCGGATTTTTGGCCCGTCTATGGTCAGATTGCTTCTCAGGCGATGCTGACCGAAATTTTGAATGTGGCGATTGCGATCGCTCCGTTGGCGGGTTTTTTCCTGATTTACAATTGGATTTTCGTCCGGATGAGTTGGAAACAAGTCCTTCGCATTCTGGTTGGTTTGATTTACGCCTATCTTGGCTTGGTGATTTTCTTAAGCGCTGTTCAAATTGGTTTCTTGCCGATTGCCCAAGAGTTGGGCTATGCGCTCGGCAATGGAAGCAGCCATCCAGAGTTCTTCCCGCTTGCGATTGGAATCGGTGCTCTCTTCGGCCTCTTTGGCGTGTTGGCCGAACCGGCCGTTCACGTCTTGGTCCAGCAAATCGAGGTTTTGTCTGAAGGAACCATCAAATCGAAGCAAGTCTTATTCATCATGGCGGGATCTATCGGTATTGGTGTCGGCCTCGCAATTATCCGGGCTTATTATGGTTTTAGCATTCTTTATTACATGGTTCCGGGTTACGTGATTGCCCTAGCTCTGACTTTTGTCGTTCCGAAGATTTACACCTCCATCGCTTTCGATTCCGGCGGTGTCGCTTCCGGACCGATGGCCTCAACTTTTGTTATGCCGTTTGCGATTGGTTTTGCTTACGCTTGCCATCCGAATGAACCCAACGCGGTTTTTGCCGATGCGTTTGGCTGTGTCAGCATGATTGCGATGATGCCGCTTATTGTGATCCAACTCATGGGCCTTTATGCCCAGATGAAACGGAGTCTTATTCTCCGGAAGGTTCAAAAGCAGTTTATCGAGCCAGACGATTTGCAAGTCATCCATTTTGCGGAGGCGAGTAAATGAAGCTCTTCATCAAGAAAAGCAAAGTCAAACCGCTTGAGGTCCCGGTGGAGATTCCGACGGATAAGGCCGAAGAAAAAGTTGAAGTTCCAGCCAAAGCCACCTATGAAGACACTCATGTGTTGGAGCGGCTTCAGTTTTTGATTACGATTGTCAATGAGGGCCAAGATTCCGCCATCGTGAAAATCCTGATGGACAATAACACTTCCGTCGCTTTTTCCTCGCACGGAAAAGGTACCGCCTCGAGCGATCTTTACGAGGTTTTTGGCTTAAGCAATAACAACAAACACGTTATTTTCTCTATAATTAAAGAATCCGCTTGGCCCGTCATTAAGAAAGGAATTCAAGAGCGCTTTGCGATTTCCGATTTCGCCAAAGGATTAGCGGTCTTGATTGATGTGGATTCCGTTTGTGGCGTTTCCGCTTATAAATTCCTGTCGAATACGCGAACCCTGAACGAAGGGAAAGGAGTTAAGCCTATGGAAGCAATTGACAAAAAGGACAACTATGAGGTGATCATGGCCATCGTCAACGATGGTTTCACCGATCTCGTCATGGATGCGGCGAAAAAAGCCGGTGCTCGGGGTGGCACAATTTTGACTGCTCACGGAACGGGCAATAAAGATATCGCCAAGTTCTTCGGCGTGGTGATCACTCCGGAAAAACAGATTGTCATGATTTTGGTTCCCCACGCGATTAAAGATAAAGTCATTGAATCGATTTATAAGGAAGTCGGCATCAATACCAAAGGCCAAGGCATCGCGTTCTCCTTCCCATGTAACGATGTCGTTGGCATCGTGACCGACGCGAAACCTGTGAATAACGAAAACCCTGCAGAAGCCTCTTCGAATTTGCAAAAAGCCGATAAATAAGGAGCGATATGGCAGAAGAAGCAACCCTTTCACAACTTCGAAAAGAACAGAAGAGCAACTCTGTTTCTTCGCAGTTCCATAAGAAGACGCCTTGGCTCTTTAACTGGAAGAGCTTGTTTTACTTCTTCTGGTTTGTCTTTTTCCTTGGCGCCTTGTGGATGGGTTACTCGCTGATCAACAACAGCATGACCCAGCTTTATGGTTGGGACTATACGTGGCAATACATTGAGTTTGCCTACGATTATTGGGATACGTGGCGCGGTTTCTTCAAAACCGGATATTTCCAGCTTTACAGCACGGACACGTTCCTTGGCGGCGATAACATCGGTTCCAATTCTTACTATGGGCTTTTCGATCCGTTCTTATTCATTTGCTACATCTTCCCGCGAGCTTGGGTCCCTCAGACCTTTGCCACGGCGACGATTATTAAAGTCAGCGTTTCGGCGTTATTGATGCGGGCCTATCTCAAGTACATGGGCTGCCAAGAGACGACTTCCCGACTTGGCGCGGTCGCTTATGCGTTCTGCGGTTATGTGAATTTCTTCGTTGGCTATCCTTCTTTCGTCACCGTCTCAGCCTTCTTGCCCCTCGTTCTTTTGGGCATCGAAAAGGTCATTAAAGAACGGAAGACGTCATGCCTAGTTTGGGGGCTCTTCTTCTTGGGCGTTTCCTCATTCTTCTTCCTTGTCGTCGTTTCGATTTGGGGCGTGATTTACGCCTTATGGCGTTTCTTCTGGACCCTCAAGAGCCGCAAAGCCAAAGAGAATTGGCTCGTGGTGGCGGTGGGCATCGGCGCTTTCGCCGTTGGCATCTTGATGTCCGCTTGGACGCTCTTCCCTTCGCTGCGGCAAAGCACTCTTTCCGGTCGTACGACCTCGATT
>Ga0268357_102054_pt1 | contig 10460 bp, 12 predicted proteins | sample BioMet10_FD_192466 | JGI IMG/M metagenome (GOLD analysis project Ga0268357, IMG submission 192466) | Sewage microbial communities from Oakland, California, United States - Biofuel 10 (Illumina Assembly) | ecosystem: Engineered > Wastewater > Sewage > Unclassified | place: USA: California... | reverse complement strand
GAAGGGCATCTGGTGGTAATGGCTTGAAGGTAACACCCGTTCCCATTCCGAACACGAAGGTTAAGCTTCAAAGCGCCAATGGTACTGCAGGGGTAGCCCTGTGGGAGAGTAGGTCGCTGCCAGGTAAAACATATGGCCAGTTAGCTCAGTCGGTAGAGCAGAGGACTGAAAATCCTCGTGTCCCTGGTTCGATTCCTGGATTGGCCACCAAAACACTTCAGATATTCTGAAGTGTTTTTAATTTCGATTTTTTAAAATTAAGAAAGAATATAAGATTAATATAGTAAAGCAGACAGCGCCATGCGTAGTCTCAGGTTGTTGCAAATAAATTTTTGCAGCAGCCTTTTTTTATGTCTTCAGCTTATTAGATTTGTTCGTATTTTGAGCATAGTGTTTCATTTTGGTTTATTGACAGAGTTTGAGTACTATTCTATAATCGAGTTATTAGGTTTAGTTTATTTTAGTTCGTTTTAGTATGTTTTATTCATGTTTAACTAATGTTAAAGGAAGTGAAAAGTTTGGAGTTAAATCTTATGCGTCTTATATCTGAATACCAGGAAGCAAATAAAGAAGTAGCACTTATTACAGTTACCTCCTCAGAAGGAATAAATAATTGCAGAGTTGGAGATATGATGTTGGTGAGTGCAGAGGGCTATGTACTTGCTGGCAGCTTATGCAATGAACTTATTGAAAAAAAGGCTACCTATCAAGGAAAGGTTTGTATCAACAGAGGACTTTCAAGAAAGGTTCAGATAAAAACTGAGGAAGGTAATGCTGAGATTTTTATCAATAGCTTTTGTAATCAGGACAGTTTAATAATAGCAGGTGCTGGAACAGTTTCGCATAATATTTATAAAATTGCAAGGATACTTGGGTATAGAATTACAATATTGGATAATAGACCCGACATGCTGACCAAGGATAGATTCCCCGAAGCCCATGAGCTTATTGCTGGTGATATAGTTGAAAATCTAAAAGCATGTTCAATTACAGAGAACACCAATATTGTAATAGCAACACACCACCATGAATTTGATGAGAAATCCCTTCAAGCTGTTATTTCATCTCCTGCCAGTTACATAGGAATTTTAAGCAACAGCCGAAAGGTTGAAGTGTATTATAAAAATCTAAAGGCCATTAATATTCCGGATGAGCTGATAAACAGGGTTTATTCACCAATAGGACTTGATCTTGGCGGAAAAAGAACTGCAGAGATTGCACTGGCAGTTGTTTCGGAAATTCAAGCAGTAAAATACAAAAGACAAGGCGGATCTATCAGCAAAAAAAATTAACAGGAGGGTTATTGTGGAAGTTCATTTTGAAGAAGATTTAAAAAAAGCACGTGAATTTCATGGACATTTATGCAGCGGCATTATTTTAGGTGTAAGAATCGCCCGGGCAGGATTGAATTATCTCGGCATAGAGGAACCAACAAAAAATAAGGATTTTATGGTCTTTGTTGAAGTTGACCGATGTCTAACTGATGCTGTACAAGCAGTGACAGGATGTTCTCTTGGAAAAAGAAGACTAAAGTGGATTGATTATGGTAAAATGGGTGCCAGCTTTATAGATATGAATACCGGAAAAGGCATAAGAATAGTGGTTTATGCCGATAAAAATCCATCACCTGATCAGGATGCACTATTATTTTGGAATGAGTTTAGTAATGAACAGTTATTTAAATTTGAAAAAGTATCCGTAAATATTAGAAAAGAGGATATGCCTGGAAGACCAACTCAAAGTGCCACCTGTGCGATTTGCCATGAAAAGGTAATGGATGCAAGACACATTATTAAGAATGGAGAGATATTGTGCCCGGCCTGTGCCAATGGTGCTTATTACAAAAAAATTTAAAAAGGGGTGAACTATTTGTGGCAGATATATGATGAGCTTATTGATTCTATCCCAGAGAATTTAACGGTAGTTGAATGCATGCTTGGCGCCAGTTGGACTTTAGTAAAATCAGAACAAGGGCTTGGAATTGCAAAGACTGTTAATGGGGGAAAAAATGGAACTGGATTTTGTGATATTACAGGGATACAGCTTAAAAAACTTGCACAGTATTCAAAATCATGGAACATGCATGAAGCGTCTCTGGGAATGGCTGCAATTAATGCAGCATACAACACCCCATTAAAAGTTAGGGATATAACCGGAGAGCCTGTTAGTAAATCTGATAGCCATCAAAAGAACAATGCATTTAAAATTTTAGAAAATGATGTTGCTGGTAAGAAAGTTGCTGTTATAGGTCATTTTCCGGAAATTGAGAAACTGAAAGAAATATGTGAATTATCAATATTGGAAAGGGAACCACAGCCAGGGGATTATCCTGATTCAGCCTGTGAATATCTGCTTCCTGAACAAGATTTTGTATTTATAACCGGCACGGCATTTACGAATAAGACAATGCCCAAATTAATTCAGTTATCTAAAAAATCGCAAATTGTGTTGGTAGGTCCAAGCGTTCCAATTTCTAAATCATTATTTAATTATGGTGTTAAGCTTATAGGAAGTTTTGTAATATTGGATGAAAATATTATTTGGAAGTCAGTGCAGGAAGGAAAAAAAATGAATTTATTCAAAAGCGGCGGTGCGATGGTATGCATTCATCCATGAAGAAATTAATAATGTTTTTGATATTAATTGCAGTATTTATATTTTCCCTGGTAATTGGTCGTTACAACATATCTATTGTGGAAATTGTATCAACCATCTATAATCACTATGCTGGTGTAACAGGCTCCAATATGGACACTGTTATATTTAACATCAGACTGCCTAGAATTTTTGCAGGAATGCTTGTAGGTGCGGCATTAGCAACAGCAGGTGCAGCTTATCAGGGTATGTTTAAAAATCCTCTTGTTTCACCTGATATGCTGGGAGCTTCGGCTGGAGCGGGCTTTGGAGCATGTTTAGCTATTTTCATGTCACAGTCTGCATTGGTTATTCAGATTATGGCTTTTATATTTGGACTAGCAGCTGTTCTTATTGCTTATCTAATAAACGTAAAACTTGACTATGAACCTACGCTTGGACTTGTACTGGGTGGAATACTGGTGAGTACCCTGTTCTCCTCAGCTACTGGTGCAATAAAATATTTTGCAGATGCAAATGATAAACTCCCTGCGATAACCTTCTGGCTTATGGGTAGTCTGTCTTCAATTTCCTCAAAGGATATATTAATGATAATAATACCTATGATTATAGGATTTACAGCACTTTTCCTTGTACGATGGAAATTGAATGTACTTGCATTCGGAGAGGAGGAAGCCCGTACCTTAGGCATTGATCCAAGGAAACTCAGGTTAATTGTTATTTTTGCTTCTACATTAATAACAGCTTCATCAGTTTCTATTTGTGGTATGGTTGGCTGGATTGGGCTTGTAATTCCGCATCTGGCACGGGCAATTGTGGGGCCGGATTACAGAAACCTGCTGCCTGTAACTTTTGTGCTTGGGTCAACTTATTTATTGCTTATTGATGACATAGCAAGGTGCCTTGGCACAGTTGAAATACCACTTGGTATACTAACAGCTCTGATGGGTGTGCCATTTTTTATCTTAATTTTCAAACAAAATGTTAGGGGGTGGAAGTAATGCTTGAAGTTAAAAATATTTCCTTCTGCCATGGACAAAACAAAACACTAAAGGATGTAACTTTTCATGTTGATCCTGGGGAACTTGTTTGCGTACTTGGACCTAACGGTTGTGGTAAAACCACATTACTGAAAAATATTCTCGGGCTCTTGAAGCCATCTTGTGGTTCCATATTAATTGACGGTAAGGATGTGCACAAATTGTCACCACAAAAGCTTGCACAGCTCATGGGGTATATACCGCAAAACCATACACCGCCGTTCCCATATAAGGTATCTGAGGTGGTGCTTATGGGAAGAACACCATACTTAACAAGTCTTGCCATGCCGGATAAGAAAGATTTGGACATTGCTTACGATTCCTTGAAAAAACTTAATATAACACATTTGAAAGATAAAATTTATACAAAAATAAGCGGCGGAGAAAGACAGATGGTTTTAATTGCCAGGGCATTGGCTCAGGAACCTAAAATATTGATTATGGATGAACCTACATCAAGTCTTGATTTTGGAAAACAGAATCTGGTGCTTGAACATGTGAGGATGCTTTCACAAAAAGGAATAAGTATACTCATGGTAACCCATGATCCAGCTCATGCATTATTTTGCGCTGATAAGGTAATTACCATGAAGCAGGGTAGAATATTAAAAATTGGTAATGCTCAGGATGTAGTTTCTGAAGATATGCTTAAATATATATATGATATGGATGTGAAAATCGATAAGGTTAAGCTGCCGGATGAAAGAATCATATGCGTTTGCATTCCAATCCCCAAACTTTCAGAAGAGAGTATTAATATTTAAATACTATTATAAAAATTTTAAGGGGGTACAAAATGAAAAGAAAAAAGAAATCCAAAATTATTTCCTTGCTGATATTTTGTATGATGATTTGTTCAGTTTTTACAGGCTTAACAGGTTGCGGTACAAAGGGAGGAACTTCACAGGCAACCACACAAACCATTACTGATGATGCAGGAAGAAAGGTTACAATTCCTGCAAAGATTAATAAGTGTTACTATACCAGCCCTATAGGGATGATAATGGTTTATTCCCTTGATCCGGATAAAATGGCCGGATGGTCAATGCAATTAACTGATAATGATAAAAAATATATTCCTAAAAAATATCAATCCCTTCCATTTTTAGGTGGATTGCAGATGAATGGCAAAATTAATACTGAAGAATTAATGAAAGCAAAACCAGACGTAATATTTTCAATTGGACCAGATGCCATAGACCAGACTTCTGTAAGTACAGCTGACAAACTTCAGCAGCAGCTTAATATACCAGTTATCGTAATAGACAGCAATGTTGATAAAATGGCTAAAGCTTACGAAACTATGGGAAAATTATTGGGAGTTGAAGACAGGGCAAAGGAACTTGCAGATTACTGCAGCAATACAGTGAAAGAGGTTACAGCTGCAACCAAGGATATACCTAAAGAAAAAAGAGTCAGTGTTTATTATGCCGAAGGTCCAAAAGGACTTGCTACAGAACCAACCGGTTCCAGCCACGCTTTGGTATTGGATATGGTAAACGGTAACAATATTGCCAAGGTTCAGAACAAGGGCGGAAGCGGTATGAGTGAAGTATCAATGGAACAGGTATTGTCATGGAATCCTGATGTTATTATCTCCTGGGGAAAGGATGCAGGTGGCGCTTTAGATTTGATTAAAACTAGTGCTGATTGGAAAAACATTAATGCAGTTAAAAATAATAAAATTTATGAAATCCCAAATTCACCCTTTAACTGGTTTGACAGACCGCCTTCAGTAAATAGATACATCGGTTTGAAGTGGCTGGCTGCAACTCTATATCCAGATTACTATAAAGTTGATATGGTTAAAGAAGTAAAGAATTTCTATTCATTATTCTATCATGCAACCATAACAGATGATGATGCAAAAGCATTGTTGAAGAATTCAGTTAAATAGTATGTCAGAAAGAAAGGATGTTGACTTAATGGAAGCTGATATCAAACTTAGTCCAATAGGAGTTGTTAAATCTGAAATATCTGACAGGATAATCATGCCTTTAAAAGGGATAGAAGCTAAAATAGAAGTATTTCCAAAGTATTCAGATGCCATGTATCGAATCCAGGAGAGTTCCCATTTATGGATATTATCATGGTTTCATGAAGCGCCAAGGGATATGATGAGGGTTGTGCCAATGAAGGTAAATCCGTTATCAGAGGAATTTGGAGTGTTTGGGATCAGATGTCCTGCCAGGCCTAATCCTATTGCTCTGACATTGGTAAAACTTGATAAAGTGGAAGGCAACGTTCTTTATGTTACCGGACTGGATGCAGTTAATGATACTCCTGTGCTGGATATTAAGCCATACTTTTTAAATGATATCGAGTTATCCTTCAGAGCACCGTATATAAGTAAGAAAATGGAAGGGGCTGGTTAGTTTTATGATAAATTCAAATAATTCAACTAAGGAAGAGGCATTAGACTTATTGTTTTCAAAATGTACAATTAATAAACAAATTGAAATGGTTCCTTTAGCTGAGGCCATCAGCAGAATACCAGCCAGGAATCTTTATTCCAGCAATACACTTCCTGTTGTGCGAGCCTCAATGATGGATGGTATTGCCGTATGTTCAAAGTGTTTCAAAGATGGGATGCCGGATACATCTCATTGGATAAAGGGCAGGGAATATGTGAGGGCAGATACTGGTGACGATTTTGATGATAGTTATGATGCCATAATTGCCATTGAAAAGGTGTCCTTTGATGAACTTGGAGTGCTTAGACTTGATGAAGGCGTATCAGTAGTAGAAGGCACCAAAGTACGAAAAAGAGGCAGTATCATAAAAGAAGGTGACTGCGTAATGCGTGCCGGGGTTCCAATACGCCCAAGCGATCTGGCTGCCTTAGCAATAGGCGGAATAACTGAAGTGCCTGTTTTTAAAAAGCCTGTAGCAGCATTTATTCCAACTGGAAGTGAACTGGTTCCTGCTGGTACAATACCTCAAAGGGGCCAAAATATTGATTCAAACAGTATTATGGCAAGGCACATGCTGCTTGAAATGGGTGCAGAACCTTTATATCATCCTATTTTGAAAGATAATCCTGATAGTATAGAAACCGCTCTGGAGGAATTATTACCGCAGGCAGATATTATTATATTAAACGGAGGTTCTTCCAAGGGTGAGGAAGATTTCACCATGGAAGTGTTAAAAAGCAAAGGTGAACTTCTGTTGCACGGAGTGGCAGCAGGTCCCGGAAGGCCAATCAGCTTCGCTGTAATCGAGGGCAAGCCTGTAATAAACCTGCCAGGACCAGCTGTAGCAGCATATTATGGGCTGGATTGGTGCATAAGAAGGATAGTTAATCAGTATTTAGGTGTGCCCAGGATAAAGCGTCAGAGGATTAATGCCATGCTTGCTGAAGATATGCCATGTCCCAAATCAATTTCATTTTTATGTAAAATAAATTTAGAAAAAAATGAGGAAGGTATATATATAGCTACTCCTGTTGCGTTTAAAACTGCAAGCATGGGAATGTGTCTTGGAACAAACGCCCAGTTTGTATCGGAAATTGGAGAAGGAGACTATAAAAAAGGAGACATTATAGAAGTTGAACTGCTTTGCAGGGAAGAATTTATTCTGTAGAAAGATAAAATATTAAAGTGGATGATGTAAAACTAAGTAATTAATGCTGACTGATATAAAAAAACAATTCGGATATTCTGAGTTGTTTTTTTATATCATTTTTTCACATACAATTGAAAAAAATATCTTATTAAGTGTATAATAAGAAGCACATACTAGAGCGAGAGAGGAGGAAATTGGCTATTGGCCAATTGAATACTAATGGTAGATGAAGAGAAAATTAAGAAAGCAATTAAATTAATTATAGAAGCAATAGGAGAGGATCCAGACAGGGATGGATTAAAGGAAACACCAGATAGAATAGCTAGGATGTACGCAGAAATTTTTTCTGGTATGAATGTAGATGCAAAAGAACATTTAAGTAAGACTTTTGAGGTAAATCAAGATGAAATAATATTAGAAAAAGATATACAATTTTATTCAATGTGTGAACATCATTTTGTTCCTTTTTTTGGAAAGGCACACTTGGCTTATATACCTGATGGCAGAGTTGCAGGATTAAGCAAATTGGCGAGGACCGTTGAGGTATTCTCAAAGAGACCTCAGCTTCAAGAGAGAATGACTGCTCAAATAGCAGATGCTTTAATGAGTTACCTTAGTGCAAAAGGGGCAATGGTTATATTAGAAGCTGAACATATGTGTATGACTATGCGTGGTGTCAAAAAACCTGGAAGCAAAACAGTTACTGTTATAACCAGAGGTAGTTTTAAGGAAGATTCCACTTTAAGAAACGAAGTATATAAAATGGTGGGGTTTTAATTTTTCATGGAGAGGGTAAATAATATATTAAATAATAACAAATACAAACGATATCTGGGATTAATTGAAAAATTTGAAACAAATCGTGAATTTTGCAAACATGATTTGAAACATTTTATAGATGTAGCAAGAATTGCCTATATACTGGTAATGGAAAATAGGATAGAAATAAAAAAAGAATTGGTATATGCGACTGCGTTACTGCATGATATAGGGAGATGGCAGCAATATAAAAATGGTGTTCCTCATGATGATGCAAGTATAGCATTGTCTGAAGGCATTTTGATTCAATCGGGTTTTGATGAATATGAAAAGGATATTATTTTAAATGCGATAAGACATCATAGAAATGGAAATGAAGAAATGAACGACTTTAATAATATATTTTCTATAAGTGACAAGCTCTCAAGAGAATGTTATATTTGCAGTGCTTTAAAAGAATGCAAATGGAGTAATAATAGAAAAAATTATAAAATTAATTATTAGGAAGATGAGATGAGTGAATTTTGGTAGAAAAAATAGTAATTGGAAATAAAGAATTTAAGCTTGGAGAGAAAACTTATATTATGGGGATATTAAATATAACCCCGGATTCTTTCTCTGATGGCGGAAGATTTAATAATATGGATACTGCATTAGAAAGAGTAAGAAATATGATCATTGAAGGTGCCGATATTATCGATATTGGAGGAGAATCCACAAGGCCAAATCACACTGAAGTTTCAGCTGAAGAAGAAATGAACAGAATTATCCCAATAATTGAAGCAATAAGTTCAAATATTGATGTTCCAATATCTGTAGATACCTATAAGGGAAATGTTGCAGAAGCAGCAATAAAAGCAGGGGCATCTATGATAAATGATGTCTGGGGGTTTAAAAAAGATCCTTACATGGCTGAAGTTGCTGCAAAATATAATGTGGCAAGCTGTCTTATGCATAACCGCAATAATAAAAACTATAATGGATTTATTGAGGATATGATATTTGATTTGAAAGAAAGTATTGATATTGCATTAAACGCCGGCGTTAAAATTGAAAATATTATTTTAGATCCGGGCATAGGGTTCGCAAAAACCTATGAGCAGAATTTAGAAGCAATGAATAATCTTGAAAAAATAAAAATGCTTGGATATCCACTTCTATTAGGCACATCAAGAAAATCCATGATAGGCAGTGCTTTAAATCTTCCTGTAGATGAAAGGCTAGAAGGAACTATCGCAACTACAGTAATAGGAATAATTAAGGGATGCGATTTCATAAGAGTTCATGATATCACTCAAAATAAAAGAGCAAGTGTTATGACAGATGAAATAATCAGGAGGAGAAAATAGAATGGATAGAATACGTATAAAAAATTTGCAGGTTTATGGGTTTCATGGTGTGAATTTTCAAGAAAAAGATATGGGGCAGATGTTCTATATTTCTATAGATGTTTTTTTAGATATAAGGAAAGCAGGAATTAAGGATAATATCGATGATACCGTGAATTATGCCCAGTTGTGTATGGATGTTGAAAAAGAATTTAACAGGGAAAAGTATGATCTTATTGAAAAAGCAGCGGAGGAATTAGCGAAATTTGTATTAATAAATTATGATTTAGTGGATAGAATAATAGTTGAGATTAGAAAACCTTGGGCACCTATTGGCAAGTCTTTAAACTATGCATCAGTTAAAATAGACAGAAGCTGGCATACGGCATTCATAGCTTTAGGATCTAACTTAGGAGATAAAAATGACAATCTTAATAAAGCTATAGATCTTATAAAAAAATCTGATGGATGTAATGTAGTTAAGGTTTCAAATTTCTATGATACTAAACCTGTGGGTTTTTTGGACCAGCAGGATTTTCTAAATGGCGCTTTAGAACTAAAGACGCTTCTAACCCCGGAAGAGCTTATAGATAAACTTATGGAAATTGAAAAAGTTTTAAAGAGAGAAAGAATATTCAAATGGGGACCAAGAACTATTGACTTAGATATAATATTTTATGATGACTTAATAAGTTACGATGAAAAAATAATACTGCCTCATCCTAGAATGCAAGATAGACTATTTGTTTTAAAACCACTTTGTGATATTGCCCCTTATTTTCTTCATCCAGTATTGAATAAACGTATTATAGAACTGTTGGATTGCCAGGAAGAGTAATATAACTTATCCTGGTGTATCAATATATATAAAACTGAGATATTATAATATATTTAGAGGAATAATCAAATAATTCATTATTATAGGAGTTTTATTTTAACCATTATATTTAATAGGTGATATTATATTAAATGTCGCTGCGAAAGACGTTGAAAAAACAGATATTTTGAGATTGTTTATCAAAATTATGTTGACTTTGTCAATTCGATGTGATATTATATAAAAGCTGTCTGATTTACGAAACAGCGAACTGGTCTTTGAAAATTAAACAGAGAAGATGTAAAACGTAAAGTTTTACAAGAAATAACGAACCAGCAAAATTATATTGAACAATAA